>Ga0099849_1001753_pt1 | contig 10157 bp, 7 predicted proteins | sample CB_VirMetaG_4_FD_78177 | JGI IMG/M metagenome (GOLD analysis project Ga0099849, IMG submission 78177) | Freshwater to marine saline gradient viral communities from Chesapeake Bay - CB_1508_1M Viral MetaG | ecosystem: Environmental > Aquatic > Marine > Coastal | place: USA: Chesapeake Bay... | reverse complement strand
GTGTCAATAAACACGTTCCTAGCGATAATCTCATCACCCTGCTCGATAGTGATATGCTCTTGTAAATTGGTCTGCCAGTCTCCATTAGGGGTGCTGGGACTTGATTGGGCAGCAGTCTTATTACGGCACTCGACCACGATAAGTTCGGACATATTATACAATATAAACATATTATTTTAAGCGGGAGTCCGCTTAACCGACTATAAATGGGTTGTAGGGTGTCCCTACACATATTGGACGTTGTAGTGGTCGCCAACAAGAGTGACCGCTTTCTCAACTTCTCCTATAACTCTTAAATTGAGTTGCTGTGTCTGTTTAGCGTTGTTATAAACACCATGGCGGTCAAACTCAACTTGGAGTTCTCTAACCATTTCTTTAATCTCTAAACCAAAGATGTCCTGCTGACCCACGAGAGATGAGGGAGAAATATAATTGCCATTATCAGGGAAAGATGTGAATTGCTGACCTGGGATAATGTTAAAGTCGCCCCAAGTATCCACAAGTTTCGCTAAACGGCGATTGCCACAAGCACCATCGACAGATGTCTCTACACCTGAACCTGGCAATTTAGTAGCACCATTCACCCTTAACTGGATGCGAGACCTCCAAGATGGGACTGAGGCAAGTTGCCCATAACCCTGTAAAGCGTTGGTATCATACCAAGTGGAGGCATCTGTTGGACTATTAACAATCATAACTCGGTGTAGTTTTTTGTTATTAAAACCATTCATTAAGAATGTGTTGGTCTGCGATGGTTGTGACCCAGCAGCGGTATCCGCCCCATTACCAGTGCTTGGGACGACGACCTGATCCACTTCGAGAGGGCGATAGACGACACCCTGATAATTCTTCATAAGCATATCCTTCATATCTCCCTCATTCACTTCATCTACAAGGAGTAAAGAGTCTGAGCGAGTAGAGACATTAGTGGCATTATCCACATTCAAAAGTGCTGCTGCTTCGGTAGCAGAGTTATACTCAATAACGATGCGGAGTTGCTTAAAGAGTGTGGTTGGGACGACAAGCGACGCTCCAAGAAAGGAGAGCAAGTCCTTTAATGAAACCCATGCTCCATCACCCTCAGTGTCATTCTGCGGGTTCTGCTCTGTCACTTTAATACTATCACGTGTAAATTGACCAGCATTAATACCATAAGTTCCGTGAGCAACATAACCAAGACCTACATGCTTTAAAAATCTATTCATAGAGAGATTTTCATCATTGCGTTTATTTAAATGCTTCAAAGATGAGAGGAGTGGAGCAAGGCGGAGAGTGTCTAATTGCTCAGCACCATCTAAAATAGAGATAGTCTTAATCGCAGCAAGAGCACCGAGAACTGGGTTATATTTAGTATTGGAGGGTGTGGCATTAACTCCTACATTTATTAACCTAAAAGATGAAAGATACACGTTCCCAGCAGGGAGGCGGAACTCACACCGATTATTTGCTCGGTCAAATACACTATCGATGATACGAGGAGTGACGTTCGAATAACTACTCATTATATATTATTTAAACATAAAAAAAATAAGCGGATGTCCGCTTAACCGACAATAATTATAATTCATTTTTGTAAGATTATAATTATCTCATGCGTAGTTGTTAAGATAGGCACTATCTTAAAGTTCAACAAAGGAGTGGAAATACATATAGATTACAAATGGCACAGAACTTTCAATACCACTAGTGAGTTGGATTGAAAACTTTTGATTAGAGAGATCCACAATCTGACCGAGGTCAAGACCTAAACCAAATCCGTTATTGTTCGCCAGTTTCTGTGTGGAGAGGGCATTGCGTCCCGTATCCATAAAACTATCGATAAAACGCTGAGTGACTTCCTGATTAGTCTTAATAAGATATGAGATAAGTGTGTTGGTGGAGTCATTAAAGAGGAACTGAGTCTGCTGTAAGTTAGGCACTTTTGAAAGTTGGAGGTTATTGTTCTTAAATGTGTTCTCTTCCTCCTGAGGTTGGAATGAGCACGAAACCGCCATAACCTCGCCTGGAACTTTTGACTGGACGTTGGCAAATGAGGACTGAATAGACTGCTTAATATTCATTTTAGTCTTCATAGTGATTGGACTGCTGTCTCCCATCTCCATAGGGACGGAGCGGAATGTAATACGCAAGTCCTTCATTTTATAAGTGAGATTATTATCAACACCAGTTCCGTAAAAAGCAGCAGCGACACGAGCACAAGTAAGAGTAATTCGGATGTCGCTCGAACGGGCATATGGGAGAGCACCACGTCCGCTGTTGAGGGCAAACATAGGACGAATGCTAAAATCCGGGTTCTGACGGAGGGCGTTGGTTGGTTGTGTCTCGGGGACGATTCCTTGGAGCAATCCGTTCGTCATCGCAGCAAGAGGTGCTTTAAGTTCGCACACATGCGAGGCGTTATTCATATCATCAATCCCCGAGGTCGCAGCAGTTGCCATCTTAACATAGCGAGGATATTCAGTTAAGTTCTCTGCGATCTGCTGACCAGCACCGACTGCGGTAGTCCAACTCTCACATAGAGCATGAGCACCGACTAGCGGGTCAATCTTAATATCTAATTCGTTAAGAGGAGTTCCTCCAATGTCTGTCGTAGCGTTTAAAAACTCTCCGTTGTATTGGACTTCTAATTCACCTTCAAGACGAATACTGCCCAACTCAATTGCTCTATCCTTAAAGGTACAGACAAAGTCTAATTGGTCATATTCAGTATATCCCCCTGATTTAAGATTTTCAGGCAATACTTCGTGATAGACGACTGCTTGTGGTTCTGCCATTATATATTATTTAAACATAAAAATATTGGGGGATTCCCCCAATAAAACCCCCTTTCATAATAGATAATTATTTGAATATTAAAATACTTATCTCTCAACTAACCCTAAACCATGGGGGTTTCTTAAAGGGGTCTCCCCTTTATTTAATACGAGAATACTCTTGGGAGTTGCTTATACAGCACGAGTTTCTTTACTCCTCCTCCACCAGCGTTTATATTCACTTGGAGCAACTTCTGCTGTCCTGTTTGGAAAAGAGGATTGCCAATCAAAAGCGTATCAAATCCAGCAGTAGTAAATGTTGATTGCCAGTCGGCAGCAGTGGTGTCGCCTGGGTTTTGGACTAAATTGGCAAGACCATCGCCCATCGAGTTAAGTGTCATGGCGAGTCTATCAAAGGCAAGTGGAGATTTTCTTTGGACATCTCTATCCGTTAAGTCCTCATTGTTAAGGCGGAGTCGCCACGAGGTGATATCATTATTGTGCGATAAAAGACCATCAGCACTATCGGGGAACATAATCATAATATTAGTCGCCTCGGGTTCTATCGTATATAAGTTTTGGAATGATGTTAAACCATTACCATTTGTCTCTTCGGTCGAGTAAGTGGTGTAGTTAATCTGACTGATGCCCTCAGGGTTATTAACACGACGGAGCACGAGTTCAGCACTATCCACATTCAAAGCGACACTATCAACCTCACCAATCTTAACAGAGATGTTAGTGTATTGCTTACCAGCAACGATGGGAACACCCCAGTCCTGCTCAAAGGTAAGAGAAATAGCACCTGTATCTTTATCCCAAACAACACTATTCACAATAGCAGGAGCATCTGCTCTGTCATCACCACCCCCATCGGTGTGCGTGGCAGTGATTAAAAGCATCTGACCAACATAGTAGGGAGACTGGTCAAGGTCAGTAAATTTGTAAGGGGTGGTAGTTCCTGACGCTCCAAGAGTAAGGAGGTTATTGGATGAGGCAAGTCCTGCTGGAGTATCGGTTGCCTGTTTAACAGCAACAGGGTGAATATCAGCATCCTTCATAACCTGACGGACTGCGAGTTTGTCTCTGTTAAGTTCTAAATGAATGTGTGTCTCTCCTGCCTTATCCGTGTCAAATTCACGAGTGCGACAGAAATCAAAGATGTCTGAAAGGCGGATGGCAATAGGAGTCTGAATGTTGTAGCGAGACTTAACATCACCGCTCTTATTTAACTGAGCAAAAGTTCCATATTGCTGTCTGCTGATGGGTGCTTTAAACTGGGCAAAATCTAAATAAGACTCATCAACATCTTCCATCTGCGATTTGGTGTAAGTCGCTAAATTGTCACGGAGGATATCACAACGACGGAGGTTCTCGATGCGACCATGGCGGGAGGCATTAAGGACGGCATTCTTAACACATGCTACATTTTGGAAATGGAGTTTCTGTGTATCAGTGGAAACCCATTCACCAGTAAAATCGTAAATAGCATCACCGACCGCTGCCTGTGCTGGTTTATCTGTCACGTCGAGGGTACAATTCAAATTGATAAAACTATCTCTTAAATCATAAACGCCTGACATGGGGATTTTAAAATCAACAAGGTTCTGCGATGCGGTAAATGCTCCGCCCTGAACACTCTGATACTTGATGTATTGATCCATATTATATATTAACTCAATAAAAAAATCTGAGCGGCGCTCCGCTCAACCGAGCATTTAAATACTTAATTGATTTCTTAAATATTTAAAAAAACGGGGCGTATGGGGTGTCCCCATATTTAAATACCAAATTGAGCGGATGGGATAAACTCAGGGGCAGATGGTTCGGGTTCTTTCTTTCCACCAAATATTCCTGAAAGCAGTGTTCCTATACCTAATACCCCAGCAATAACATCGGCAATAGGATTTGCTCCCCCTTCTGCTGCTGCCGTCTCACCTGCGATTCCTGCTGCCGTCTCTAAACCACCTTCCTCCAAACCAGTAGTCACACCAGTTCTTACAACACTTCGAGCAGCAGTTCTCGCACCTCTCGCAGCATCTCTCAATGCTGCTGTACCAACACTATCGCCCTCACTCGCTGCCGATGCTTGGGTGAGACCTCGTGCCTGTGATAAACCTCTTGGACTTGAAAATGGGTCACCAGCATCTCCTCTTAATACCTGCTGTAGGTTAGGTCGGTCTGGTATATCTCTTGTTCCCAATTGTGCGGGAGGTCGTGCTGGTGGGTCAAAAGCAGACACCTCAACAGGTTCTCCTTTAAGTGCTTGTGCTATTCCTGCTTGTCTCTGTGCTTCAAATGTGGGGTCGACAGGTGCTTCGGCAAAACCAGGAGCAGAGCGAGGTGGAGGTGGGGGAATATCACCACCAGGTTCATAAACTCTTGGGACAGGTCGGTCGCCAATAGTTCCAGCACCAGCAGGTGTAGGAGGAGCAGGATCGGGAGCAGGAGCACGAATTGCTCTACCGCCTCTTATTCCATTAACCCCAGCACGGGTTCTATCACTTAAATTGGTTGCGATAGTTCTGCCTCGTGCTGCGAGATTTCTCAATTCACCAGCACCTTCTCTTAAAGGTTGGGTGAGTGCCCGACCTGCTCCCTGTAAATCCCCCTGTGCTGCTCGACCAACTGCCTTTCCTGCTGCCTCTGTAGTCCTACCTAACACCTTCTTAAAACCTGCCTTAACTGCGGATGCGACTGGTTCGTGGATTAAAGATACACCAAGCGGTTCAGTAATTTCCTTTAATGTCTCATTATATTCATCAATTGGTTTATCCAGTTTCTCCTCTGTAATCTTCTCATTGTTTAACTCGTTGGCATATTCTTGGAGTGCTGCCTGATAATCTGTTATTCCGCTAGTATAGAAAGCGTTGTCCATATATGTTTTAAAGTAAGATTATTTTTTATAGAGTTATATTAATAGATATGCCAAAACGCCTCCCTATGTTTAAGATGAAAGATAAAAACGAGTCCTATCATAAAAAGAAAGGTTTGCTGTTCGATATGCCCTACAAAATAGCACTGGTCGGGCGTTCCATGTTAAGTGGAAAAACAAACAGCGTCTCAAATTTATTAATGCGTGATGAGTTTTATAAGAATGATATAGATGGGGAGAACATTTATATATTTTCACCATCCGCTAAAACAGATTATAAATTAAAAACTTTAATAGAGGAGAGAGATATTCCACAACAGAACGTCTACGATAGTTATAATGAGGATGTTATTGATGGTTTGTATGAGGTTCTTAAAGACGAGTTCAACGAAAAAGTGAATGCCAAAGAGAGACCCGAACATAAACTATTTCTATTCGACGATATGACGGCGAGTGGAGATTTAAAAAAGCACACCAACGGAGCGATTAATAAAATATTTAGTAATGGTCGTCATGTCTTAATTAATGTTATAGTCACAGCACAAAAGTATTCAGACTTGCCTACATTTGCGAGAGAGAATTTGTCTGGTGGAATGTTCTTCGCAGGTACAGACCGCCAGTTAGAATTGATAATGGACGACCATAATTATATGGAGGATAAACGTCAGTTTAAAAAAATGTATAGAGAGACAACCAAAGAACCTCATTCATTTTTAGTGGTTAATTATTCAAACCATCCTGATGCTCGGTATATGGACTCTGACTTTATTCCTATAAGTAATTGACTAAAAAAATCCCCTGAGTTGATTGCGTCTATTTTTAGTAGCATCAAATACCTTGGGTGGGGGTGGTTTTGGGTTTATCACTTTTGTCTCTACAACTTCATTTTGAGCAGGGGTCTGCTCAACCGACCTTTCCTCTTTTAATTTTGTATTTTCTTGTTTAGGTTGGGGTTCTTCTTTTACTTCCTGAGAGACAGGCGTAGGTTTTAAAGGAGGGGCACTCTCCTTTTGTTTGGCGTTATTTTTATCAATAACTCCTTGTAAGACATCGCCTAACATTTTAATTTGTGCTCGTAATTCCTTTATTTCTTCATTATGACCTCCCTCTGCCTTTAATGTTTTAATCTGTTCCTTTAATTCCTTGATTTCTTCTTTCTCGCTACTTTTGCCTAAAACTGCTTTTGCTATTTTTTCATCTCTCGCTTTCTCTTTTTCCTCCCTATCTATCTTTTTCTCTAATGCTTTCTTTTGCCTATTTTTTAATGCGGTCTCACGTCCTTTCCTTAATTGCTCTCGCAACTTCTCTTTTTGCTCTTCGGTAAGCACACGCTTCTTGCGTTCCTTCTTCTGAGCGGTCGTCCGCTCAACCGACGATTTATTGGTGGCAGGTTTAGTTTCCTCAACTGGGGGTTGCTCCGTATCACTCATTATATATAAATTATAAACAAAAAAGTTTTATAATTTATTTGTATTCATTTTTATATTCTCCTATTTCTTGGGATAGTTGTTGGGGTCAATTGGGTCGCAGTTGTCAATAATCCTGTGATGATCCAAATCGATAGGGAGAGCATTAATCTCATCGAGCGTCATCGTGGTTTTAAAATAAACGACGGGGAGATAGAACCCGGGGGCATATTCTCGTGACAATTCTTCCCACTCCATAATCCAGTGATCGATGCTGTGTTCCTCGGCAAACTCTTTCCAGTCTTTTTCGTATTCGGGGCGTGTGCGGTATGTGTTCATGGTTGATGTGATTTAGACTTAATGAGTAAATCCAAATCAATTTTTGGTCTAATACACCCATTTCTCGGTTGTTAATTTACTAGGACACCCTTGCGATTATCAAAACACACTCTCCTCGTAAATTCACCGACATTCGTCACCGAGTAATCTTTATTCATCTTAAACTTAACCTTTTTGTTTCCGCATAATAAATCAAATGAGCGTTCGTTAGGCAGGATGTCGTGGTAGTATAATCCACTATATAACTCCATGGGCGTTAGGTTATATGTTTCGCAGTAGTGGAGGATAGATGCTTCGGGGATGCCTTTCATTCTAATATGATGTCCTCTGACTTGGTTGCCGTCCTTATCTGTGCCGACTAGGGCATCAATATAACATTTTTTGCCTAAAAATATGGACTCGGTAGCGTAAATATTATCTGCTCCGTTTAGTTCAAAATCCACGTGGAACTGCCCGAGACCCTTGCCATTTAACTCTCTGCCATATTTATCTCTGAATGCGTCTTCGAGTGGTTTTACTTGGTCGAGGTAAATGTGGAGCGAGTCGGTGTCCTGATAAAATATATCCAGTTCATTATCCTCGGCGAGGCACATCACTTCATTCATAATCCGTTTAGACATAGATAATATCTCCACCCCAGCATAGACGTTGTTAAAGTGTTTTTGGATTGGTTTAATCCTATTCACGATGACTTTATCGCCTAGGTCGATAATATCTTTAATGGAGTTATAATGGTAGGATAAATATTTACTCATATTCTTTTTAGTTTGAATGTCGGTTTGACTATCTATGGGTTTAAGCATGGTTTTCCCATAGGCAGAGTTAATAATCAATTTATATGCCTTCTCGATTGGATTTTTTAATTTTTTATATTTTTGCCTCTCATCATAAAGTCGCTTGGCAACCCGTTTGATTTGAGTGTTATGTCCCTCATCATAATAATATCCAGCGAGTATCTTGAATTTGTATCCCTGAAACTTTATCGCATCCTCTATTCCGACTTTATCAATATAGACTATCTGCCCTTTCATATCGTTAGTAAAATCTCTGATGCCGTCTTCCTTCTTCATAGAGAGCAGTGGAAATCCTCTTTCGGTTTCAGGGTCGTCGGTCACGAGTGCTTGGACGAAAAATCCGCTTGTATTTTTAAGCAACCAGTCGAGGTCGAGGTTGGTTATGACTTTTGGCATTCCTTTTAAGAACCCCTCCATCCTGACCATGGCACTATTATATAATCCACAGGCATCGTAATCTGCGATTGGTCTCCCTTGGCGACATTCCCACTTTTTATTATCTCGGCACATTGTTCGTCCGCCGACGACACACTGCTGGATAAATTGTCGTGGTTTGCCACACATAGCATAGCATTCCTCAAAGCAACCCTGTCGGATTAAATAGTCTTGGGCGAGTCCTGGGGCGGAGCAGTAGTTAATGGGGTCGAGGTGCTTGTCGATTGACAGCATTTGCTCTCTGAATGTTGTATATCCAGCACGGAGCACCAAACAATCCATTTCGCAGTAGCGTCTGCTGTATTCGATAATATCGTAAGTATTTTCGTCAGCATTATAACAATTCCATTCCACCATATTCTTTTTATATTCCTCAATGTCTCCATCGGACAATTCATTTTTTAAATATGGGTATAATTTATCCCAGTGGATATGACGATTTTTGACATTCTCTTCGGTGTATGTGTTGTAGGGCATTACCTCTTTTTTAATCGTCAGGTTGAAATAACTCCCAAAATTGCTGAGTTTAGTTGCGATCATATTCAGCGAGTCGAGGAAGGTTATTTTAATGTATCTTTTTACACTCTCCCCTCGTGGGGTTCGGACATATATTCTGCCACCTCCACCCATGAGGCGTGTGCCTTTATCAATAACATTTAGACAGAATATTTGCTCCCATATAAATGTAAAGTCGTAGCGGAGGTTATGTGCGATTAAGACCACGTCTGCGACTACCCCCTTATCATCGGGTTTGCCGTGCTTATACATGGTTTTTAACCAGTGGATAAAGTCGTCTCCACATTGCTCACCTATGCTTCGATATTTCTGTCCTATGTCTGTGACAGCACACATTAGATATGGTTTATGTCTATAATCCTCTACCTCGTATCCCTCCTTGTTTTTGTATTCATTCAGGAGTTCGATGTTGTCGCTTTTAAAGACATATTCTTTGTTGCCCTTTCCGTCGGTTTTATAAACATCGCTCTTGCCCTTGGTTATGGTTTCAAAGTCAAAGTAGACGACATTACATTTTGTTCTATCCACCTTGCTTGGTTCATTTTCTCGTAGGCATTCCATTTCATCGTATTCGAGGTCGCCCGTGACGCTGTCGGTGTTGCTGTTAAAGTATTGAGTGCTCATCAAATCCTCCACGCCTATCTTCTCGACGAGTTCATTTTTTATCATATTGCGGACTACCCATAGCGAGGACTTGCCTCTATCTTCTCGGAACGGGTGTCCGTTGCGGAACTTATAAATCCTATGCCAGTCCTCGTGTTCGCAACACTCTTCATAATGTTCGATTGGGTAGCAGTTAATATTGGTCGGTTCGTAGATAAAGTAGTGCTCGTTGTTAAGTGCTATGTCGTATATATCACCTTCCGTACCGATAGTGTTTGATGCCTCTATGATATAGCATTTCCCCGTCTTTTGCTTTTGAGCACGTGTCTTCCATAGTTTAATCCTAATCCCGAGTTCATCGCAGATGTGTTTGAGGTTGCTTTGAGGCACAACCCCACATCGGACGAATTGTTTAACATTGGTTAATCTGCTCTCG
>Ga0099849_1001751_pt1 | contig 10161 bp, 15 predicted proteins | sample CB_VirMetaG_4_FD_78177 | JGI IMG/M metagenome (GOLD analysis project Ga0099849, IMG submission 78177) | Freshwater to marine saline gradient viral communities from Chesapeake Bay - CB_1508_1M Viral MetaG | ecosystem: Environmental > Aquatic > Marine > Coastal | place: USA: Chesapeake Bay... | reverse complement strand
GGCATACTTTACAACAACCCATGGTGAGGGCTATGGTTTGCCTATTTTTGAAGCAGCATATTCAGGATTACCTATTGTCGCAACTGATTGGTCTGGACATCTAGATTTCTTATCGGGTAATCACAAAGGAAAGAGCAAGAAGCTTTTTGCAAAGATAGATTGTGATATCAAAACAGTACAACCACAGGCAGTATGGGGTGATTTAATTATAAAAGAAAGCCGTTGGGCATTTCCAAAAGACAATTCTGTAAGGACACAGTTGGCTAATGTTTATAAAAATCATGGTATGTATAAAGGTTGGGCTAAGTCATTACAAGCTCAAATTTTAGAAAACCATAAACTAGAAGATATCTTAAATCAATATAATGTTTCTATATTTGGCCAAGTATTGACTGAAGAGGCAGACGTTGAAGAAATTGTACTGTGAAGCTTCTTTTTTTGAAGAAGAAATAGACTTTAGTAGTCAGTTTTCTATTACCCAAGAAGAGCTAGTCTTTAATAAAATTTTGGATCAAAAAAATAGAAAATTTTCTTTTTTGAAAACAGAAGTTAAATATGTGTGTAATTTTCAAAAGGCAGCTAATTTTGACTCTGCTTTGCCAACTCTTATTATACCAATAAGAGATAACTCTGAACTATTGTCATATACAATAAAGAATATCGATGAAAATAATATTAGAAGTCAAGCAAATATATTTATTGTCGATGATCGCTCAAAAGAGGATATCCGAAAAATAGCAATAGAAAACTCCTGTAGTTATTTGAGAGTTGATAACGAAAAGGGCTTTAACTTTTCGATGCTGAATAATATAGCGGCTTATATTTGTAACAAGTTAGGTAACTCTACTATTGTTTTATGGAACTCAGACTTGTGGGCAGTATCTGGGTCGTATTTTAAAGAACTTCTAAATAGACATTATAGTGATAACTCAAAGTTATCCGGAACAAAGCTTGTATATCCCCCCTCTGAAAAGTCTTTTTCAAAAACAGAGGACACCAAAAATATACAGGACTTCTTCCCTCAGCTGTTGGGTGGGAAGTGGAGAGAAAAAGTTCAATTTGGAGGAGAGATGTGGATAACTAATCCTTCAAATATAGTCACATACCAGCCTAACCACTTCAAAAGATTCGGAAATATAAGCGATCCTTTGGTTAATTGCGACAGAGGCTCTCTGTTTGTTACAGGCGCCCTGCAGGTTATCGATCTTGAATTTTATATAGAATTGGGCGGACTGAACCCTAGCCTATCAAAAAACTATCAAGATGTTGATATTTGTCTCCGAGCATACGAGGCAGGGTTCTGCCCTATGTATTATGGAAAAGATATTTACTTTTATCACGATGAGTCATTAACATTTAGCAGTTTACCGGAAAACAAAGTAGATAGTCAACTTATTAGCGATATGTATCTGTTTGGCAAACTTTGGAACGATAAAATAGGGAAGTTTCTCAGTCACTAATCATGAAGCCAATATTATTTACGCAAAAAAACACATTTAAAGATCATAGAGGGCAGTTTTTTGAAGCATATAAGAAAAGCGAACTGGCCAGCAATCATGATTTTAAAGAAGTTTTTGTACAAGATAATTTATCGATATCTAAAAAAAACGTCATAAGAGGCATGCATTATCAGTGGAATCTTCCCATGGGAAAATTGGTCAGAGTGCTCAAAGGTAAGATAATAGATGTAGTGGTTGATATTAGGGCTGACTATGAAACTTTTGGAGAAAAATTTTACTACACTCTTTCAAGCGAAAACAACAGTTCATTGTATATTCCACCGGGCTTTGCTCATGGTTTTATTTCAAAAGAAGATGAAAGTATAGTATTATATAAATGTACATCAGAATATAATTGTGATGGAGAATCTGGCATAAACCCTTTTGATAAGGCTCTTGACATAGTGTGGGGAATTTCTAGTGATGAAGCAATACTTTCTGAAAAAGACAAATATTCACAGTCCTTTGAGGAATATAAGAGAAACCCAGTTTTTTGAGAGAATATTATGAAAATTCTTTTATCCGGTGGTTCCGGAATTCTAGGTTCTGAACTAGTCAATCTTATCAAGAAGACTGAGTGCGAAGTTTTCTTTCCCACTTCAAAATACATGGACATAACTGATATCAATAAAATCAAACATAGCATCGAAGAATATGCACCAGATGTGTTTGTACATGCGTCTGCTTTCACGGATGTAAAGAGATGTGAAACAGAACTGGAAAAAAGCATAGATGTCAATATAATCGGCACTTGTAATGTCGTCAAGGCATGTAGTGCTTACAATCTTCGACTAGTTCACATATCTACAGACTATGTATTTGATGGAAATAAAGGGGATTACAGTATAAACGATCCCATAAATCCTATAACAAAATATGCTAAAAGCAAAGCAGCAGCAGAGCTATCAGCCAGGATGTATAACAAAAGTCTTGTTATAAGGACATCCTTTTATGGAAAAACATTCCCATATGATAAGGCAGTCATAGACCAGTGGACAACCAAGGATTATATTGATATAATAGCACCAATGGTATTAAAAGAAGTTATGTCTAATAAGATAGGCGTGGTCCATTGTAAGTCAAAAAAAAGAACAATATATGAGATAGCAAAAGATAGAACACCAACAGTAGTACCAGTTTTACGAAAAGAACTGAACATCTTAGTACCAAAAGATACAAGCTTAATTTAGGAATATGAAATAATGAATAACAAAAAGAAAATTATTGTAACTGGTGGAAGAGGGTTTATTGGTAGCCACTTCGTAGAAGAGTGCCTTCTCCGCGGACATAAAGTTATAGATATTGATAAAATGACTTACGCAGCAAACAAGAAATTACCATGGGACTCGCATTCGGATTATAAATTAATAAAAGAAGACATTAAAGACATTAGCCATTTACCTTATTGTGACTATTTGGTTAATTTCGCAGCAGAAAGTCATGTTGATAACTCTATAAAAAGTTCAAAAATATTTGTTGAAAGCAATGTGATGGGTACTCATAACTTATTAGAGCTTGTGCGTGGAAAGGAAAAATATGAAAGACCAGTATTTTTTCAAATTAGCACAGATGAAGTATATGGAGATATAGAGCAAGGGATGTACAAGGAGGGAGATCCATTGTCGCCTAGTAATCCATATTCAGCGTCAAAGGCTTCTGCCGAGATGCTTGTCAAGTCATATCATAGAACATATGATATTGATTATTTGATAACTAGAACAGCAAATAATTATGGGGAAAGACAGTATAGTGAGAAATTGATACCAAAATGCATCTCTAGGCTCAATGATGGTAAAAAAATACCTATTCATGGAGATGGATCATACATTAGAGACTGGACATATGTAAAGGATAATGTAAATGCTTTAATGTTGCTGATAGATGGAGGACACAAAAATGATATCTTTAACATCGCAGCAGAGAATTTTATGACCAACCTGGAGGTCGCTAAACAGATTATGTCGTGGCTTGACAAAACAGACAACGACAATTTGGAATTTGTTGAAAACAGGTGGGGTCAAGACATAAGGTATGCGGTGGATTCATCAAAAATAAGAGAATTGGGATGGAAGCCAAAACATGAAAAAGGCTTATACAAATGGTTTAAATAATGAAAATCATAATACCAGCCAGAAGAAACTCAAAGGGGCTACCTTTTAAAAACAGAAAATTGTTAAACTATACGATATCTTCAATTCCAGAAAATATGAAAAGTAGCGTATATGTTTCAACAGATGATGAGGTGATAATAGAACATCTTAAAGATAGCGGCATAAATATACACCATAGAAGTAATCACTCAGCCAGAGATCAGGCAAGCACAAAAGAGTTAATTTGTGAATTTGTAGATAACCTTAAAGCAGACCCAGAAGAAATTATCGTGATGATGTATTTGACATACCCGGAAAGAACATTTGATGAAGTTTTGCAAGCTCTGGAATTTTTTAAGGACCATAATGCAAAAAGCCTTCTCTGTAAAAAGGAAGTCAAGAGTCATCCGTTTCTGTGTCTTTATGAAGTTGGCAATCACAATGGGGAACAAATAGTAGAACATGATCTATATAGAAGGCAGGATTATCCAAAATGTTTTGAAATAAGTCACTATATAAGCATATTCAAAGCAAAAGAAGTTGAAAGGTTAAATAAAAATCTGTATAATAAAGATACAATATTTTACAAAATAGATGATAAAATTGACGTAGACTTAGAGCAAGATCTACAAAGGTACGAAAAAAATGACTAAAATAATAGCAGAAATAGGTATCAATCATAATGGGTCCGTCGAATTAGCGAAAAGACTAATCGACGCTTCAATCGTCGCAGGGTGCGATTACGCAAAGTTCCAAAAGAGAACTCCAGACATATGCGTCCCAGAATCACAGAAGAGTAAACAGCGAGATACTCCATGGGGTACTATGTCTTATATAGACTATAAAAAAAAGATAGAGTTTGAGAAAGATGAATATGATGAGCTGTTTGAATATGTAAAAGACAAGCCAATAGAAATATTCGCCTCAGTATGGGATAAGCCTTCTGTTGATTTTATGAAGAGGTATACGGGTATAACGAAGGTAGGCAGCGCTCTTATCAACGACTTAGAGCTTTGCAAATACGCAAGAGACAATTCAGATACTTTGATTGTTTCTACAGGAATGAGTACAGAAAAAGAAATAGAAGATTGCATCAACAGCTGCAACCCAGATGTGATTATGCATACCAACTCAACATACCCCAGTCCTGTTTCAGAGCTTAATTTAAAATATATCGATTGGCTTAAGGCTAAATATCCTAAATCAGAAATAGGGTATTCTGGTCACGAATATGGGCTCGTAACAACGTTCGCATCTGTTGCTATGGGCTGTACTTGGGTAGAGCGTCATCTTACGCTAGATCGCACAATGTGGGGCTCTGACCACATTGCTTCTGTAGAGCCGCATGGTTTTATAAAGCTTGTCAAGGGCATTAGGGATATTGGGTCCGCAATGGGTCAAGCAGGACCAAGAGAATGCTTAGGTTCAGAAATGGCTAAGCGCCAATCGCTAAGAAAGAACACCACAGAGAAAGCCAAATGAAGAAAGCAATACACATATATGCGGTTAATGGAAAGACAAATTCTGGAGATTTCTTTCTAGGACCAGCAACAAAGCACCGCTTTGAGAAAACCATTAAACAACAAATTAGTTGGACAAATTTTGATGTAAGAAAAGCTGTTAATGAAGCAGATATACAATACTTTAATACTTTTGATTATATTGTGATCGGTGGCGGAGGCTTGTTCCTACCAGACACTAATCCAAATAACGCTTCTTGTTGGCAATGGGCATGCCCCACACCTTTAATGGAAAAGATTACAACAGAAATTCATGTTGTTGGAATAGGATGGAATCATTTTTACAACCAAACAATAGCCATGCCCCATCGCGATAAGCCTATGGAATATTCTGAAAGGTTAGTTATATTTAAAAATAATATAGAGATGCTGCTAAGGAAGTGCACTTTGTTCTCTATGCGACATAACGGAGATGTTGAGTGCCTCAGAGAACATGCCACCCCGGATCTTCATGATAAAGTTAAGTTTGAGTTTTGCCCCGTTATCGATTATGTCGAAGAAAAGTACTCAGATAATTTCACATTAGGAGAATACCACACATTTGAAATTAAAGACGACCGACCGAATAGAAGATACTACAAAAAGCCCAGACACGTCTTTTACGAAGAACTCTTATTGTTTGCCAATAAACTGATTAGTGAAGGGGAGAAAATTGCTGTAATGTCTCATGATGGTAGCTCGACTTTTATATCCTTCTTGAGAGGCAAGGGAGTTCCGTTTATATTACTAAATAATACGGTAGCTAATGAAGAAAAGATAATAGAAAACTACAGCAAGGTTAAGAAGCTTTATTGTACTGCAGGTCACAGTCAAATGATGGCTTACGCTTTACAGATTCCTTTCTATAGTTTAGTAACACACGATAAGTTGAAATATTTTTTGGAAGATAAAAATTTGTTTCAACAACAAAATTATTGTCTCGTTAATGATGAGAGCCTGATAGATAAACTTGGAATTAAATAGAAATGAAAAAGCATACTCAAGAAAAGAGAATTGTAAAAAACTCAAAACAATTCTGGGAATTTATAAGGTGTTTGAGAAATGATAGCCAAGTTAAAAAAGGGTTCATTGAACAAAAACATATCACAAAAAAAGAACACAAACACTTTATGAAAAGATATTCAGATTGTTTTTATGTGTGTCTCATAGGTGATGAACCAGTGGGGTATGTTGGTGTGATTGACAAAGATATTAGAGTAGCAACACATCCAAAATTTCAGGGCAAGGGTGTAGGCAGATTTATGATTGAGAATATATCATTAAACTTCCCAGATTCTTTTGCCAAGATAAAAATAGACAACAATGCAAGTTTAAATCTTTTTAAGTCCTGTGGGTTTAGAGAGAAATATTATATTTTAGAAAGAGTATAAAAATAATGCTACATAATCCATACAAAATAGTAAAAATGTTCGAAGAAGAGATGGCACATTACACTGGAGCCCCTTACGCTGTATCAGTTAATAATTGCACAAACGCACTATTTTTAGCTTGTAAATGGCACAACGTAAAAGATAAAGAAGTAATAATTCCAAAAAGAACATACCTATCGCCACCACAGTCAATCTTGCAAGCAGGAGGGAAACTTGTATTTGAAGATTTAGAATGGGAAGGGATATACCAGCTTAAGCCGTTTCCGATTTATGATGCAGCAAAAAGGTTAACATCGGGGATGTATATACCTGGCTCCATGATGTGTCTTTCATTTCATATAAAAAAGCATTTGAAAATTGGAAAAGGAGGAATGATATTGCTTGATGACGCCAACGCTGCCAAATGGCTTAAAGCAAGGAGATATGAGGGCAGAACAGACGGGCTCTTGTATCATGAAGACCAAATAGATGAAGAGGGGTGGAATATGTATATGACTCCAGAACAAGCAGTTAGAGGGCTGATGCTTATGCAAAATTATCCTAAAGATATGCCAGACATTCCAGAGAGCCCCCCATATAGAGACTTGACAGAATTTAAAATTTTTAAGGACATAAAGGTGTTACAATGACAAGACACGTCTTTGTAATGTCTGATAGGAAAAAAAGATGAGTAAATATACAACAATAATAGCAAAAGCCAAAGAGGGAGATCTGTATTCAAGAACGACAATGGTTTATGATGTCCACCTAGAGTGGTTAATGAATTACGTATCCAAAAAGGGTAAAATAAAAATGGTTGAAGTGGGAGTGGCCAGAGGTGGCTGTTTGGCTTTGTGTCATATTGCCAACCCAGAAATGAATATAATTGGACTAGACTCTTGGGAACCGATGCCAGCAATTACTGAAAAAGACGATATCGAAAAATGTAACCAGTGGGTTGGGAAACTTACAAGTGGAAAAATTGAAGATGTTAAAAAATCTTATATAAAATTGGGCGCTAATGATAAAAATTTGACACTTATTAAAGGATGGGTAGAAGATACTATACCGGCAAACATTGGACTTCTTGAAGATTTAGATATCTTGAGAATAGATACTGATTTTTATGAGTCAATTATTTTTACATTAGAAAATTTATATCCAAAACTAAAAGACAACGGATTAGTAATTTTAGATGATTGGCACTTTAACCCCAAAGGAGTTCAGGGCGCGCTTAAAGAATTTTTTGAGAAAAATAATATCAATCATAAAATTAGTATTCATACATCCGGCGCCGGCCCGGCATATTTCTTTAAAACAGCAACTAGTGAATAGGTGAAAGAATCACTGTTATATGGTTCAAAAATAATATGATTAACATAATAATACCTTGTACTCCAAATTATTCTGGAAAAAACATAATAAACACTGTCAACAAAAAGATAGACATGGTGTCTCAATTTATTTTACTTTATAATTCAATTATCAAAAATTGGAGTTTTGACTATAAAATAAACCTATTTCACAACAAGAATATCCCTTTTAAAAAAGAAGACAAAGAGATACTCGATAAATTAGATATCGAAATATTTGGTGTAGAGCAGGATCACAACTCTACACCATATCAAGTTAGGTGTAATGCGGTTTGTCACAAAGAAATGGAAATAGGAACACACAGGCTTGTCCTTGATTGCGATACAGTGGCTTTAAAACAACCTAAGCTTGACCTAGATGTAGATTGGCAAGTGATGTATGCTAATTCAGTTATTGATGAAACTTATTATGAATTTATAAACACAAAGTACGATTATAACTTAAACCTAAAAGACAAAGTGAAAGGACCTCTTTTTAGCAAATATATGGATGGGGATGATTATAGTAATTTTTTTCCTCACTTTAACGGCGGCGCTTATTTTATGAAGGAAGGGTTATGCAAGGACTTCAAGCAACTATTCACTCCAAGTTATGGAATCGTAGACCAGGTAAATCTCCCTAGAGATATTAGACATATAGGGATTCAATATGGAGCATCGTTCGCTCTTGCTAAGATATCAACTAACTGGAAGCCATTTGAACCAGGCTTTAATTACCTAGTAAAATCATATGATATAGCAAAATTTAACAAAAACAACGTATCTCTTTTACATTATTGCGGAACCGGTGGCTTCGAGGTCGCATATAGAGATTTTGGAGAAGAAATTGATCATTTACGTAGACATTGACGAGACAATTTGTATTTCTCCACCATGCAGAGATTACTCTAAAGCTAAACCAATTGAAAAAAACATTAAAAAAATTAACCAAATGTACGATAATGGTAAAAAAATAGTGTATTGGACTGCTAGAGGCACCGGATCTGGTATAGATTGGAGAGAGGTTACTGAAGGGCAGTTTTCGCGGTGGGGAGTTAAGTATCACGAGCTTAAGTTTGGAAAACCAATTTATGACCTTTTCATAGATGACAAAAACATAAGTTCAGAAACTTTTTTTAAAGATGCAGAATAGTATTACCAAGCTCAAACACAAGCACAAGGATCAAGATATTTGGGTTCTTGCTGCTGGACCAAGTTTAAATTATATTGATGCTTCTTTTTTCTCTAACAAGATTACGATAGGAGTCAATAGAATATGCAAATTTATTGAGTGTAACTATGTTGTGGCAAAGGATGGTAGAGGTTTTGGAGAAATATCCTCAGCTTTACAAGATAAGACCGAGCTAATCCTGTCTAAACATGAAAGCGGAAATTTGCATCAAAATGTTAATAGTATCAACTATAAACACTATATATTTGAACATCCAGCAAAACCAAGAGAGGAGCCGGACCTGTCCTGTATAAGTCAAGAATCAGATAAAATAGTTGTAAGCTACTCAACTATTACTAGTGCGATACATGTGGCGGCATATCTCGGTGCAAAAAATATTATAATTGTTGGTCATGATTGCGGAACAATTGATAACCAATCAACCATAGAAGGCTATTACAATAATATCAAACCACATCAGGGAACCGAGCAAGGCTACATTAACTGGCTTTCTTTGATAGAAAATCATACAGCCTTAGTGTCAGCTAAGATATCCAAGGAGTATGGGTGTAATATTCATTCTCTTAATCCTTTTATAAATCTGAATCTAGAAGGTCACGTGTATATGCCTTCTAATCGTGGGAAAAAACTACAAAGAAAACTAAAAACAATAGGAGAAACAAAATGAAGTTATCTAATCAAGCAATGGGAGCTATTATGATGGCTCTACAAAAGAGTTTACTGGAACAGAGCGATATTGTCCCAGTATTGAAAGGGTTTGAATTCCAGCTTAGCAATGAGGAACTTTCAGTAAAGAACCCACCAAATTTTCAGGTTGGAACAACCGGAGAAGAAAAGAGCAACACTACGGGTTCTGACTAATAATGCCTCGTTATACTTATAGATGCGAAAGCTGTAAAGAGGTTTTTGAAATCAATCATGGGATGTTTTTTGAGCAAGAAAGGTGTGTAAAGTGCTCTGCTAATGATTGTTTGGTTAAGGTTCCTGTTTTTAACATTAAGAAACAGGACGAAACCCACTCTGAAAAGCGAGTAGGAGCTGTTGTAGACGAGTTTATTCAAGATGCAAAGCAAGACCTCAAAAAGCAAAGAAAGGAACTTAAAACGGAAATATTTGATAAATGATAGAGTTTATTTTAATTGTTAGTGTAATAGTAAAT
>Ga0099849_1001750_pt1 | contig 10164 bp, 22 predicted proteins | sample CB_VirMetaG_4_FD_78177 | JGI IMG/M metagenome (GOLD analysis project Ga0099849, IMG submission 78177) | Freshwater to marine saline gradient viral communities from Chesapeake Bay - CB_1508_1M Viral MetaG | ecosystem: Environmental > Aquatic > Marine > Coastal | place: USA: Chesapeake Bay... | reverse complement strand
TTCGTATATTTACAACGTAAATAAGAATAATAATTAAATAATAAAGGTTATGAGTAATTCAGTTCAATTAGAAATGTTTAAAGGTGAAGTGTTAACAGAAGAGCAACAAAGACAAGTTGATTCTTTTATTGATACTCAAGCTCAAAATGCAGAGCTTTCACAAAAAGAAGCTTCAAGAATAATGTTATTGCTTGATGAAGCTGGTTTTATTTATGGTGAAAATTATGTTAATACTACTAGAGTAAAAGAAGTTACTAAAGAGGTAACTTTAGGTTATAATTACAATAATACTAACTTTAATGTTGAGCTTACCTATCTTGAAACTACAGGTTGTGTAGTAATTAAATATGATACAGTAAGGGATGGTAAGATAGAAAAAACTGGAAGTAGAGTTTATGTTGATAGAAATAATAAGTTAGAGTGTAGTTCTATTACTCCTCAGTATAGATACTATAAGCCATCTACTTTATTAGAAAAACTAAATCTTCATAATGCTAAGGCAGTAGCTAAATTAGAGAGAAATAATAAAGAAAAGATTGCTATTGATTATACTATTGAAAAGTATCAAAAGTTATACCCAGAAGCTAAAGTAAAAGAAAGTTATGGTTATGAAAGATTTGGTGGTAGATATTCAACTGTAGAAGTTGAGTTTGAAAGTGGTTCTAGTGTTACTTTTAGATTAGGATATGGCTATGAGCTTGATAAAGAAAGAGTAGTATCTAGTTATGATGCTCAAAGTGAAAGTATTAGTCAAAAATTAGATAGATTTAATAATCAAAAAGCTAAGTAATATGAAGTTATACGATGTACCTAGAAATAGTAAAATTAGAGTAGTGGGGGATGTTAAAATACCTCCCGCTGCTCCAATTATTGAAGAGCAAGAAGTGTTAAATTTTAGCCATGTAGATGGAATGTATAGTTATTGCACTAATAGTGATAATGAAGTAGTACATTTAGCAGCATGGGCTGAAGTAGAAATTGTTGAATAATGAAAATAAGAACAGGTAGCATATATCAACACTTTGCGTTTGGGATTACCATAACAAACTATCATGGTGAATATAGAGCGTTGGTAATTGATTTGGCATTTTGGTATGTAGAATTTGTATTTAAAGATTATGACTAAAACAAGAAATAAATTAAGAGATTTTATTCACTTACTATTAGATAGTGGTGATAAAAACCAAATTGCAAGCGCAATTGGAGCAGTAGGTGAAAGCTTAGTATGCAATTACTTTAATTGGGAAAACATTGATGCAGATGGATATGATGCAGTTGACGTTCACAATAAACGTTATGAAATAAAAACAATGTCATATGAGACAGATTCACTATACGTTGCTTATAGACACAAAAATAAAGCTGGTAGATATGATTATTTAGTAGTAATGCATTTTGATGAGGAGCGATTATCAATCATTCCACATAATGAAATAGATGACTATGTGAATAACATTTCACCTACACTTAGATTAAATTTTAACGAAAGTATGCTTACTACACTTGGAAAGCAGAGACAATCGGCTCGTTTCCAATCGTTGTTTTGTAAGTATGAAGTCAAATCATTTACATTTAAATAATGAAAAACAATAAAAATAATAGTAGCGAATTGTTTGCTTACGGAAGTATGTTGGCAATCATTTTTATAATAGGAGTACTAGCACTAGTAAAAGGGTGTGTATAAAAAAGATAGGGGAGAATAAAGGAGATATAGGGGAGATAATATAGTATATCTCAGTAAAACCCAACCGAAAAGCTCTCTATGACAATTAAGCACTAACAAATACGTATATACAAAATGAGTAATCAAAACAATTCAAATAACCCTTGGTACAAGGTAAGAGTAACACCTATTATAGAAGGTAATAAAGACACACCATATGAATTTATGATTCAAACACATGATTTGGAATGGTCAATGGAGCAGTATCAACGCAATAGAGAACCGTTTGAATGGCGACAAATCAACTAATATTAATGGATCAAACCGTTACTCACATCTTTAAACGTGATGCATCTCTTTTGGAGGATACTATGAGTAAGGGATATGATAGGAAAACGACGGATAAGGGTAATGTGTATTTCGTTATTCAGACGAATGAGGATACTAAACCCCAAATGTCAAATGATAAACAACAATGTTACCCTACTACATTTAAGGTTACTAAACTACACAATACACACTAATTTTAAACTGGATTAAGCAAATTAACTAGTAATTTAATTTTATATAATATGAGTAAAACGAGTGCAAAACAGCGATACGAACAGTTAATGGAATGGCGTCAAGCAATGAATATAAACGTTGGTAAACGAAAAAGTAAACGGGCTAGCGTGCAAGGACAATCACGAATGGATTATATGGCATCGAAGCGGGGGTAGAACACTACATCTAGTATAGCAAGTTATATTAGTGGTATAGCAAGCTACACTCATTGTGTAGTAAATTACACTGTGTAGGGATACTCTACACAAATTTAACTAGCTACACAACAACGTATGGTAAACCATAGTGTAAGTGTATTCAATGGTTAGTTGTCTACATTGATTGGTTAGGATTCTAACATAGTGTATGAGTCTACACTAGTGTGGTGGTGAGGTAAGATGGAGGTGGTGTTAACCCATTTATGGCACGTCCAACCCCTTTCCACCCTACCTTAAAATATATACACATTGTTAACAAATATACATAATTTTGTCGTATTTTGATGTTATATTCTCATATTTATAATAAAATACGTTATGGATATTGAATACTTCAAACAAACATACGGTAAGGGGTGGTTAAATAAGTATAGTACTTGGAAACGAGCCCAAGATGTCATCAATAACCCACCACCCAAAAGTGATACTAAACGTAAATGTGGTAACCGACGTAAATCATCTTGGACTGATTTTGATTACTATAGGGAGGATGTCAGACAACTGAGTGAGGAAAATAAACATCATCTACCCAATATACACAAGCGAGGTTTCCATGATCACCATCTCGATCATAAAATATCTATTGTGTATGGATATGAAAATGGGATACCAGCCGAGAACATAGCGCATCAATCTAATATGGAAATGATATGGTGGAAAGACAACGTGCGTAAGAATGTCAAGTGTAAAATAGACGATGAAAACAGATGGATACTTGAGCAAGACTAGCTTGGCTTGTAGTGATATCGTTCGTATATTTACAACGTAATAATAAAGGTTATAATAATAAAGGTTATGAGTACACACAAACGATTTAATAGACATGAAGTGTTCAATGCTGATGATAGATCATTAGTACTGGATTTAATAAAAGAGGTAGAGCCATTCGGCAAGGAATCCAATTTCCTATTCGGTTTATTCGATGGATATTATTATGATGAATTAATGTGGTCGATTGTTGAAGCAGGATTACCATCAGACATGACCTATAATTTAGCTAAGCTATTGAATAAGGTACAATTACACATCGATAAAACCGCTGCATAAATGAAACCAAATCATATTACATTCATTATTTGTTTAGGTATATCGGTGGGAATGAAAATAGCCAATAGTAACACAACTCAGCCCATTATGTGGTTGATAAACACATTAGGTCTTACTGTATAGTAGGACCCATATTTTCCTTTATTTTTTAATTACACTGGGTATGTGGGGTGGTATATCTACCCCCATACCGCTGTACTACCAACTTCGTGTGTACGGCGTGTGTACGTAATATAGTATAATCACCATACGAGTATGTATCCATCGATGGTGTAATACCGAGAGAAAGGGTGTAGGGGTATTCATAGCAAGTATACACTCTTTAACATCGAAATCGTATATACATATTTTTTGAATATGATAGTATATACGTATTATTAAGGATTGTGAATATACCCATCCTCCCTATATGGGTAATTCAAACATGGTTTATGTTTTACAATAAGTTCCATTTCCAATTGTTTTCGTAACCTTTCATCCTTTTCTTCTTTAAAGATTTTTTGGCTATAATCTTGTATATATGATTTATTTAGACCTATGTAGGATTTGGTGGATTGGTGGGTATGTTTATGATCCCAAAATCTATACTCACAATGAGATGATTCGCCGACGTATACTAATTCATCCTCATAATATATCCCATATACTCCAGGTTGAGATTCATCTCTCATTTTTTGTAAACGTCTTTTAGTATAGACACGACTTTCTTTATAGAAACATTTTTTACAAATAAAATCATAGTTATTCCATTTGGCTTGAGTAATATTCTCTCCTATAACCAATTCAACGTTACATTTCCTACAACACTTCATAATATTATAACCCTCCCCCAAAAGGGGAGGGCTTTTCCATTTTACCCATTTTTAACAAAAAACACAAAAAAACAACCTTACTTCTTATATAACCTTTGGGTGTACGGAAAATATATACTTATTCTATTTTTGTTTAAACCATTTAATCAATATTGAAGCCGTTCTATAATTGGTAGCCAACGGTATATCATGTACATCACATAAACGCATCAACATTGAAATATCAACATCGTGAGGATGACGATCTAATGGATCTCTTAGAAATATAACGCCAGTGATTTCTCCTCTTACTACCATCGATGCTATCTCAGCGTCTCCACCTAAGGGTCCGGAATTGACTGTCTCTACATCATCAATACCTGCATGTTTAACTTTCTTACCTGTTGTTCCCGTTGTTACAATGGAAACATCTTTGCGGTTAAAGAATGGTAAACGTTTTGAAACGAAAGCAACCATATCTGCTTTCTTGTTATCATGTGCTATTAACGCAAACTTCATCAATATCTACTTAAAAAATCACCTTGTTGTAAATCTTTTAAACTTGCTTTTAACTGTTGTATCTCACTAAACGCTTTCTCAATATTTCCGTTTTGAAAAAGCTCTGTTTTCAACGCTTTATCCTTATTATCAACAGCCAAATTCATTAACTCATCCACTCTTTTATTCAATTTACTCAGTCCCTCATAATGATCAGTCTCCATTTTCGATTGAATATCATTTACCCAAACTTCCATATCCTCTAACCTAGACACTAAATCCGCATTCCTGATAGAGGAGATATTTGAATTTGATTGGTATTTCGACGCCAGATCCGTATGTGAAGATTTTACCGAACGTAACAATCTAACCCCATATAAAACCCCAACAGATAAAATACCACTTATAAAATATAGTAATTCCATTTTTTCTTATTGTTTTGGTGACAATATAATAACCCCTATTGGATGGGCCAACCTATTTTTTAAGAAATGGTTGAAGGAGTGTATATATGTATTGTAGTATTGTGGGGTGTATAAGTCGTTTTGAGGGGAGAGACTGAAAGTAATTCACATTCTATTTGGTTACCCGAGATACCATTCGTATATTTACCCCATATTAATAATTAAAATAAAGGTTATGACTAAAACAGATGTTCAAAATTTCAGAAGTGATTTTCAAAATGCAGTTGCTCAATTGCAAAAAAAGTACGGTGTAAATATTAGTGCTGGTACTATTCGTTATACAGATAATGAATTAAGATTTAAAGTTACTGCTCGTAAGGGTAAAGTTACTCCTAAATTAACAAAAGAAGCCTTCCAAGTAGGAGATACAGTTAAAATCAATCATAAAAGTGCTATTGGTAAGCAATTTAGAGTTGAAAAAGTTATGACTAAAAATATTAGGGTTACAGAAATTAACCTTCCTAAAGGTCGTATTGGAGGTCAAGTTAGAGTTTCACCAAGTTTATTAGAAAAACTTTAAAGGTAATACACAGGCAGCTTGGCTCCCCAGGCTACCTTTCGTATATTTATATCATATTAATAATTAAAAATAAGAGTTATGTTAAATTTATCAAATGTTGAGTTTAAAAGTTTAGAAGAGTTAAGAGGAATTGCTCCTAGTATTTTTACTTCAAAAGGTAGTAATAATGTTTCTTCAAAGTATTCTCATATTCCTACCGATCGAGTTATTAAAGATATGGAATTACTTGGTTGGGGTGTTGTTGATGCTAAAGAGGTAAAAGCTCGTGGAGATATTGGTTTCCAAAAACACCTAGTTGTGTTTAGAAATAATGATGTAGTTATTAATGGTAAAGATGGAGATACAATATATCCTCAAGTATTAATGACTAATTCTCATGATGGTAAAAATTCATTTACTTTTACTACTGGTTTATACAGAATGGTCTGTGAAAATGGATTAGTTGTTGCTGATACTGAGTTTGACGTTATTAAAATTCGCCATATGGGTTATGATTTTGAAACACTTCAAGATACACTTAAAGAAATTATTTCTAAGTTAGATTTAACTGTTGAGTCTATGAATAAGATGAAGCAAACAGAGCTTAATGAAGAGCAAATGTTTAATTTAGCTAAGTCATTCCTTGATATGAGAGTTGAAGGTACTAATAATAAGTATACTAAAGAAGCAATTGATGCTGTTTTAGAAGTTCAACGTAAAGAGGATGAAGGTAATATGCTTTGGGAGGTATTTAACCGAGTCCAGGAAAATATCATTGAAGGTAATTTTGAATATACTACTTTAGGTGGAAAAAATCGTCAAGCTAGAGTTATTAAAAACTTTAAGCAAGATCAAGATTTGAATCAAAAGATGTTTGCTAAAGCATTAGAACTTGTTGGATGATAATTATGAATTATACTAAAGAATTTTTAGATAAAGTATTTGAGTTAACCCCCCATAAAGTTATGGAGAAATGGGGGGTATCTTATCCAAATCCCCATGCTGTATTATTAAGTGGGGGGATTAGAACATATAAAGAAAAAATAATTGCTTTTTATGTTTATGTTAATACTAAGATTACCCCAAATTCAATGTTAAAGTTTAACATTGAAAATGGGAAATTGGTTTTTGATTCAATTTACATTCATGAAAGTCCATCATTACCTGAATATAGATATAATAGTGAAGGAGAAGAAATTGCTCATTATATCTATGAATCTAATGATTCAAATAATACATTTGTATATCAAATAAAACCAAATAATAAGAAGAAAAAAACATATTTTAGGGAAATAAAATTTGATGAAGTTGGAGAGGAAGTTTTAGATTTTATTAAGGAAAATTTACATTTTACTTCAGAAGAATTAAAAGAATTAGGTTATTTTATGAGTAATGAAAGTAATGATGAAAAGTATTGGATGTTAAAAAGATAAAAATCCTATAAACTTATTTGGCTCCCCAGGCTATCATTCGTATATTTACCCCATATTTATAAAATGAAGGTTATGTTACAATATATTAAAAATTTAGTTGTTATTATTTCGGTTGTGTTTTTTGCTTCATGTGAAAAATATGACGATGTTTATTATTCCCACCCATGTGCTGATAGGAGTTGTGATTCAGTGTTTTTCGTTGATCCTGTGGTTCAACCCCATACTTACTTAGATGATAATGGGTATTGGCATATTGAATATAGAGGATTTAAATACTTTACAGTTAAAGGTAAATTAGATATTTTAGATGATGATTATGTAGTTAACGATACCCCATTAGTTGAAGCAGCTTTTGATTCTAATTATTGGGTTGCTTTTGATAATATGAAATTTACCATACCATTATATTCTCCGTTTGGTTTGTATAACCAACAAGGTAACCCAATTCCAGTAGGTAATTACACTTACGATATTAGTGATATAGCTAGTCAAATGGAACCTTTGAATATTGCAGGTTATCAAATTACTAAAAATACCTGTTTTGATTGCCCTTATTCTGATCGTTTATTCGCTACTTATAGTGAATATACTTATAATCCCCAACAACAAATTTATTTAGATAATAGAATGATTGGGGATACTTTAGAAATATACGTTAAAGCAACATTCAATACTGATGGATTAGATCACTTAGATAATATAAAAGTTAATGAGCATACTCTTAAAATTATTGTTAACGATAAATTGTAAAAAATGAAAGAAGAAGATATTAAAGAAGGTTTGATGAATGATCTATTTAGAGTTACTACTCTAATGGAAGAACTTTGGGAATACCACCCTAAAAATCCTAATGGTATAGATGTTGAAAAATCTTTTGACACATATCAAAGAATCAAAGATAAGATTGAAAAAGATCTTAGTGATTTAGAAAATTAAGAATGGCTGGGTGGAGGAACTGGTAGACTCGCAGCACTTAAAATGCTGTTCCTAGAATGGAGTGTGGGTTCGATTCCCACCCCAGCTACAATATTTATGTTTTTATGATTGATGGTAATAGACTTTTTGGATTATTTGGTGATGAAGAAGGGAAAACACCTGAAGAAATCCAAGCTGATGATAAAGGTTTTAGTGATGAAATAAAAGAATCACCTACCTGGAAAGTAAATATGTTTAAAAAAATAGTAGCTAATCATATTAATTTTCAAGAAAAAATTGCTAAATTCTTTAAAAATAAAAATAGAGAATGGAGTGATGAAGAAGGTAAAGAACATGCTGATTTAGTTGTTTATAATAGGGCTTGGCATTACATTAAAGATGTTGATGTTGATAATAAACATTATGTGTTTGAATTACTAAGTCAGGATCCATATGAGTTTAGTTTGTGTCTACAATTAGCATTAAAATACTTTGAAAAACAAGAAATGTATGAAAGGTGCGCGCATCTCCACACCATTATTAAATTCATTGAAGATATATTTCAAGATAGCTTGGATTAGTAAAGAATCTTTCGTAACTTCTTCCTATAAAAGATAGGAAATAAGGAAGATATAGAAATGGTTGAGGAAAAAGGAGGGAAGAATCAAAGGAATAAATCAAAAGTTTAAAAGTTATATAAATAAGTCATGAGAAATAGAAATCTAGTTACACGTAAATTAGAGCAACTTGAAACAACTCTAATTACATTAAAACAAATTGTTAATCGTCAATCACCCATTGAAACCTATAGAACTAATATTACTAAAGCCCAAGGGTTAGTAGATGAATTAAGAGATATGGTTGAAGCCGAGCCTATGTCTCCCAATGAATTAAATAAATACTAATGAAGTTAACAGCGGAGGAAATAAAAGAAGGATGGGATGAATTTATCCAAAATATAGAGACTTATATCTCATCTCCTAGAAAAGAAAAATTACTTGATTTTTATAAAAAATATGAGGAGCGTATTATATTAATGCCTGCTGCTCATAAAAAAGAATATCACAATTCATTCCCAGGTGGATATGTAGATCATGTTAATCGAGTTGTTTCTGGCGCTTTACAAATATCTAAAGTGTGGGAATCATTTGGATGTGATATGACTACATTCACTAAAGAAGAATTAGTATTTTCAGCTATCAACCATGACTTAGGTAAGATGGGGGATGAAGATAATGAATCATACATACCTCAGACTGACCAATGGAGAAAGGATAAATTGGGTGAAGATTATATGTTTAATAAGAAAGTCCCATTCGCCTCAGTACCTGATCGAGGGTTATTCTTACTTCAATCTCATGGTATACAATATACATTTAATGAAATGTTAGCTATTCAAACACATGATGGTTTATATGATGAAGCAAATAAAAAGTATTTATTCGCTTTTATGCCAGAACAAAAACCACGAACATCTCTTCCATTTATATTACATCAGGCGGATTTAATGGCTGCCCGTATTGAATTCGAAAAGGAATGGTTACCAAAACTAAAAGGAGAAAGTAATGTGGAGGAGCAAAAAAAGAATTATACATTGAAATCAAAAACAAGCACTAAATCCAAAGCATTAAACACCATTAAAAGCCCAGGATTAAAAAATATGCTTGATAATTTATGATGGAAGTAATATATTTATATAATATCGCATTAGGTATTTTAGGGTTATTAGTTGTTATCTTAGGATATACAACTTTTAATTTATTAAGAAAGAATGAGAAAGCAGAGGATATCATTGTTTCCCAAAATACTTTCATCGAAGAATTTTCACTACAAATAGAAGCATCTCAAAAACGTTTAAACGAAATAGACGAAAAAGAAATATTTAGAGGTGATGATGAAATAGGTTGGTTTTTTGACGAAGTAAAACAAATACAAAACAATATATCCAGGTTTAAAATCAACCCATAAATATGCCTCGAAAAAGAAGAAAGAAGAGTAAAAATTATTTTACTCAAGATACGGAGAATGCTATAGTTAGATATAACAATCTAGACCCCATTGAAGATGAAAAATTACGTAGTAATATCTATGAT
>Ga0099849_1001749_pt1 | contig 10166 bp, 15 predicted proteins | sample CB_VirMetaG_4_FD_78177 | JGI IMG/M metagenome (GOLD analysis project Ga0099849, IMG submission 78177) | Freshwater to marine saline gradient viral communities from Chesapeake Bay - CB_1508_1M Viral MetaG | ecosystem: Environmental > Aquatic > Marine > Coastal | place: USA: Chesapeake Bay... | reverse complement strand
CCTAGGTTTGGTATTGCTGTACCTACAGTTAATGCTACAGTGTACTCTGTTCCTATATTGTGGTTTATAATTTCATTTAGTAGTTCTCTTGATTTTGCTTTTAAATGGTCGTGTGCGATTCTTGCTGATAGTGTTGCTGCACTTGAAATACCCAAACTTTCTAATTCTTCGCCTTTTAGTATAGCTTCTGTATTGTAATCTCTGTTAAAGTTTAAACTTAAAACAGGCAATATTGTGTTATCAATTGTTAGTGTTGTTCTTGAAAACTTTTGCTCAAAAACAACGACAAAGTTTACGAGTTCGTCATTGTTGTAATTAATCGATCCACTTCTTACAACGACATCTATTGTCACTGTTTTGTAACCGTCTATCTCCCATTGTATTTGGTGTGATTTGTTGTATCTTGCTTGTGTTATATCGTCAAATAATTCCTGATTTTTTAATGCTGCAGCGTCTGTTCCTTTTACTATTGGAAGTGTAAGTCCTATGACTCGTCCATTGGTGCTTAAAATGTCCGTATTTGTTCCGTATGCTACATTGGGTATTTGTACCTTGTCGTTTTGAAAACTAACGCCAATAAAAGGTATTTCTGTTCCGTCCACAGAAACAGTCGAAGACTCTTTTACGACTGATCCTATAACTGTTGCTATGCTGTAGTCGTATGTGTAATAAAAATAATGGCTGTTTTTTCCACTTCCTGCGTTCACTGTTTGTCTGAAGATTAGTTTTCCATGTACTTTTTTTGTTTGTTGGTTATCTACTACTTCAAAGTCTGCGTTATTTTCTTGATCAGATAATGCGTCGAATATTTTTTCTACAGAGAGTTTGTTTGTTTCGTATGCTAAAACATCAAGGGTGTATGATTCTACAAACTTTCCATAGACATAGTCGTTTTCTTTGCTTGCTAAAATTCTTTTTATTAGTACTGGTGTATAATAAATGTTATCGTTGACTTTAAATTCCATCTGTGTGGTATAGTCATCGAACTTTTGTTCACTGTCTGTAACCAAAAAGACGACTTTATCTGTTATAGTGCTGTTGTCATATAGAGTTTCTGCTATGTCATTTATTTTTCCTTGTATGCTGCTGGCTTGGCTATTTAACTTTGACATACTTTCCTCCTAGGTGTCTTGCTATAATTTTTGCCATAAATTCTGCCGATTCTTCGAACCATTTTTCGTTTGGGTTTTGTCTTCCTTTCCATCGTGGTGAGATCCACGGTTCGTTTGTGTATGGCATATAATATAAATTTGTTTTTATTTCTATTGCTTTTTCGCTTCCTGTAAATTGAAAACTATTTTTTAAGTCGCCACTTCTGTAAGGTACATTTAGGTTAATTGATATCTTTGCTGCACCTACTCGTATTTGGTCTATGACTTTACTTTTTCTTAATTTTTTTTTACTCAAGAGTTATCACAGCCTTATGCAAGTTCATTTCTTTAAAAAAATGTTTTGCACTGTAGTTTTTGTCTGGTATAAATTCTACGCTGGTTACTTTAAATTCTCCCCTGTCTATTATAACTTTATCTCTTTGTTTAAAATCAAGGCGTTCTCTTGTTTCTATAACAACAGTTTTTACGCCTTTTCTTATTCCTGGTACATCTTGTTGTGTTTGTGTTCTTCTAGTTATGTCTTTGTATTTAAAAGGTATAGAACCCTCCCATGTGTCTGCATCGTCTACAGTTGCTTTTGGGTTGTATTCGTACCACTCTCCATCTAGTGGGTACTCTTTGTTTCCTATTAAAAAATCCATTAGTAATTATCTCTCACATCTATAACTGTAAAGTCATATTTTTGTACGAGTAGATCGTTTGCTTGTGCTTGTAATTGTGCGAGTCTATTGAGTGCTGTTATCTTTGTGTCGCCCTCTTTTAATAATTCATCAATACCGTTACCTTTAACAGCGAGTATCAGGTATGCTACAACATCTAAAAAAGCAGCTCTGTGTCTTGCGTTTTTTGCGATCAAATATTCTACATTAATTCTTGCTTCTGCTGGTAGGTTTGTTTTTATTGCGTTCATTGCTGTTTTTGTCATAAATCGTAGCGTTGCGTTTGCTTGTGATGTGCTTCCTGTCGATACAACGAGGTTGATTCCTGTTTCTTGTTCGATGTAGCTTGTCGTTGGTATAGGTAGGTGTAGTGTTGAGTTGTAGACGCTATCTCCGTCTAGTGTTGTTGGGTTAACATTTTTTAAATCTGCACTCATAGTTTTCCTCCGTTTAAACTAGGTTATCGTCAAAGTATGGTTTTAATGTTTTTGATTTTAATTCCAACATATCGACGATTTCGTCTTTTGTGTGGTGCATGGTTGCACCTTGTTGTTTTGCTAATTGTACAAGCGTTTCTTTTGGTACTTCTGATAGTAGTCCTTGTTTTGTGTCTTCTTCATATGCTTCTACCCAGGAGGGAGAGTTGTTTAAACCCTCCCATTTGGGTGTGTTTGGTTTCGCTTCTACTATTTGCTTTGTTGTTATATGTTTAAAAAACATTATGCAGCTGTTGCTACATCAGCATAGAAACGAATACGATTTGCGTCTAATACTTTAAATCCGTATGGTACTTCTGCTTGTACTTTAACACCGAAGTATAATTCGCTATCTTTCACTCTAAAGTTTCTGAAAACGATTGGAGCAGCGAATGCGTCTGCTGCACCGATAATAAATCTAACATTTGTTAAAGTTGAGTAAGCTGCTACATCTGATCCAGTGAGTGTTGATAATTGTTTTGACAATACGACAGTTAAACCACCGAGTTGTCCAACGATTCCATCTCTCAATAAACCTGCTGTTGCAGATGTTTGCAAGAATTCTGTACTTTGTCTTAGGAACGCTAATGTTGCAGGTGATACAATAATGTAATTCGCACCTGTTGAACGGTTAGGGTTTGCTTCGTCAAATGCTTGAATTTGTGCAATAATTTTACCGTAGATGGTTGCTTTTGTAGGAGCACCTAATGCTGCACCTGCTGATGTTCCACCCTCGATAAATTGAATTAATCCTTTTTTACCATGTTCGTTTGCTACAGCAGATGCTGCGTTTACAAGGTATGGTGCTACTACATCTACTGATAAAGTTTCAACAGCAGCATTTGGGATTACTTCGTCTACTTGGAATGATCTGTTGAGGATGATGTCTATCTTAGTGTTACCTGAGATAGCACTTGATAATGCTCTACCAGCTACACCCTCTGTAACTGCTGGATCGTCTAATTTGTATAAGTATGCAGTTGATCCTGATACTTCTACTGATACATCTGGGTTAACTGTTACGCCTGGTAATAACACGCCCACTTCTTCTAGAGTTGGGTAGATATAATTTAACGCTATTTGATCAGTATCCCATATGTTGCTTGAATAATCTAATTGTGCCATGTTTTATTTCCTCTCTATTTTATTTTTTGGCTAGGTGTGGATATCTCTTCAATAAGTCTTCTGTGAGATATGGGTTTTTCGGAGTTGTCTTGTCACCTACTTCGACGCCTCCCTTGACTTTGACCGATGTCAAGTTCGTGTACTCTTTTGCTACACTTTGTAGTGCTTCCGAGACTTCGATGCTTTCTTTCTTGGCTTTCAAGTTTGCTAGCGTCAATGCTTCGTCCACTCTTTCTGGTTTAATACCATATCGGTATGCCAGTGCTTCGTGTTGCTTTTGAGTTAGGTCTTGCTCTACTTTTTCTCTTGCTTTTTTCTCAGCTTCGAGTTCTTGTTGAGCAGTCTTGAACGCTGTTGCTATTTGTTCTTTGTCAAATTGCTCAGCCCCCAATGCCTTTGCTAGTGCTGATCGTTCTCTGTCGAGTCTTTCAGCTACTATCTTGTTTACTTCTTCTTGAGTAAACCCTTTCACAGGTTTCGCTTCTGCCTTTTTAGGTTCTGCTTGTTCCTGTTTTGTTTCCTGTACTTTTTCAGTAGTCACAGTTTCTACTTTTTCACTCATATTTCTTCTCCCTTTTTATAGTCTTTGTTGACTTATCTTTTGGCTTTTAACCTTTAGATTCTAATAATTTTTTTATTTCTTTTGGTTTGACTTTTAGTTCTTCTAGTATGTCTTCTATCTCTGAGTCTGTTATTTCTTGTTCTCTTAAGTATTCGACTAGTTGTTCATAACTTTCAAACTGTTTATCATCATAAATAATGCGTTTGAATTCTTCTTGTAGTTCTAGTGGTGTGTTTATTGGTTTATAAACTTTTATATCTCCTATTTCTATCTTCTGCATGTTTATGCCTTTTATAAATTCAAATGATTGAAAAACTGGCACATCGACATGCTGTGTTAAATCTGATAAGTATTGGTTGTCTATCTCTTGGAAGATATCTTCGTCTGTCACATCTAGATCATCTGGTAGTGGTATAATTCCTGTCTTCTTGTATGGTACTCTTGCTCGTCTTAAAAATCGCCACACCCATCGTCCTTTACTGTTGCTTGCTAGTAAACTATCAAACCTGCTGCCTTGGTTTGCGTACTCGTATATTGAGCCATTGTGAAATCTAATAATAAGGTCTTTGTTTCTTGTTCCCACTGCTGAGACATTACTTGACAGCACATCTTGTAGTCCGTTAAGTTTTAAAAATGCTTTCTCTCTTATGTCGTGTCGGTATCTTCTGTAATCTCTGTTTGCATCTTGCAGCAGTCGCATGTATTATCTACCTATTCCTGCTTTTGCTTCTCTTAGCAAATCTTTTGCTAGTTCTAGTTCGTATGTTAAGTTTCTTAAAATCTCGCCCTTAAATTTATCGTTACTAGATTTTGCTTGTCTTATTTCATTTTGCAGTCTGTTTATTTCTCTTTGTATTTGTTGTGCATTTAAAACTTCATACTTTGCTTGGACGCTATTTTTATTAAGTTTTGGTGGTTGTTTCATTCCTTGGTATTCATTGTATCCTATCGCCATTTTTATAACCTGAATAACCTTTCTCCGAAACCATCGTCTATATATAGTTTTGCGTTTTTACTTATTTCGCCTCGGTATTCTCTTTTTATGTATCTTCTAACTTCTTCATCGTTTTTTGCCATTAACACTATAATTGCTGGATTACCTCTACCTGTTCTTGGTGGTGTTGGATCGTTTACTGTCACTGCGTATTTTATCTTTTGTCCTTTTCGTTGTTTAGATATGATAGATAGTTTTGCGTAAGAATTATAATCTTTCATTTTTTTTACCTCCTATCGTCTATATCTTTGATTATTGTTGTGTCTATTTACTTCTGCTTTTCTTTCTTTTTCTACTTCTTTTAAATATTTAAGAGCATATTCTAAGTCTTTTAATCTTTGTTCTTCTTTTTGTATTCTGTGGTTTCTGTTTACTGCTTTTTTATCTTGCTGTAATTCTGAGATATAGTTTTTTGCGTTTTTTATATATCTTGAGTATTCTCTTTTTTTTCCTGCAAATTCTCTAAGTCTTAAATTATAAAAACTTGATAGTCCACCTCTTTGACTCATTTGTTTTACCTCTCTTTCTTAATTATATAATAATTTTTTAAAAATAACAATGCTGTCCAGTGCTTCCCATGTGTGATCGTTTTTTCCAAAGTGTCCATATGCTGCTGTTTTTTTATATCGTGGTTTTAGTAAGTCTAATTTGTTTATAATTGCTTTCGGTGTTAGTTTAAAGTGTTTTTTTATTGTTTCTTTTATTAAATCTATTTTTACTAATTCTGTATTGTTGCAGTCTATGTATAATCCTACTGGTTCTGCCACGCCTATTGCGTATGCTAATTGTATTTCACATTCTTCTGCGATTCCAGATGCCACAATGTTCTTTGCTAGGTATCGTGCCATGTATGCTGCACTTCTGTCTACCTTTGATGCATCTTTTCCTGAAAATGCACCCCCTCCATGTTTTGCGAAGCCTCCGTATGTGTCTACGATAATCTTTCTGCCTGTGAGTCCTGCGTCTGCTGCTGCACCACCTTGTAAAAACTGACCAGTTGGGTTAATAAGATATTTTGTTTTCTTCGTGTAAAAGTCTTTTAGTATTGGGTTTATAACATGTTCTATAATCTGTTTTTTTAGTTCGTCTTGTTTTTTTATCCATGTCTTTCCATGTTGTGCCGAGATAACTACTGTGTCTATGTATTGATACTTGTTGTTTTCGTATGCTACTGTTACTTGTGATTTTCCGTCTGGTCTTAAATTTTTTATTATGTTTTCTTTTCTAACTTGTGTCAGTCTTTCTGCTAGTTTGTGTGCGAGGTCTATGGCTATTGGCATATAGTTTTCTGTTTCTTTGTTTGCGTATCCGAACATGATTCCTTGGTCGCCTGCACCTTGTTCGTGATCTTCTTTTTCGTTTACGCCTCTGGCTATGTCTGGAGATTGTTTGTTTATTCTAACATCTATCTTTACTGTCTTGTAATTAAAACCTAATGCGTCATTGTCGTATCCAATGTGTTTAATTGTGTCTTTAACTACTTTTTTTATGTTAACTTTTGCTTTACTTGTTATCTCTCCAAAAACTAACACATAATCTTTTGTCACTGCTGTTTCGCATGCGACTCTACTTTCGCTGTCTTGTTCTAGGTGTGCGTCTAGTATTGCGTCTGATATTTGATCGCATATCTTATCTGGGTGTCCCTCTGTGACTGATTCGCTTGTAAAAAAATTCATAATTACTCCTTATTCTGTTTCTTGTTGTTCTTCTTGATCTTGTATGTTTTCTTGTGTTAATGGTACGCCTTGTTCTAGTTTAATGTCTAGTATTATTTTTTGGCGATCCTCGTCGCTTAATTCTGGGTATAATTCATCGATGGCTTTTTCTATACTCATAATGTTTAACTGTACGGCTTGTCCTATGGTTGCGATTCGTTCATCTAGTGTTGGTACTGCGTATTGTGGGAAGCTTACATCTATTTCGTATTCTCCCTCTGCTTTGTTGTTTATGTAGTCATCGTATTTTAGTACACATTCAAATAATTTGATAAGTGTTGGTCTCCATAGTTTTATTTTTTTTGCTCTTGTTCGTATGGTTGCTTTTTCTCTTTCTCTTTGTGATGCTGCACTTGCTTGTACGCTTTCAAAACCTGGAAGCCCTACTGTTAGTGGTGAGAGTCCTATGTTTGTTAGTATGCGTCCGTATGTGTCTGCTATGATTTTATCGTATCTGTCTACTCGTATGTCAGGTTGTAAAACACTCACAAACTTTCTTATATCAAATGTGTCATCTTCCATGTCGTTACTTGTTATTTCTTGTACCGTTTGATTTCTGTCAAATTTGTAAGATTTGCCGTTTATATCTCTTGGTATGAGTTTACTGTTAACAAACTTAGTAGCGATCGCATTTGCGACTTCTAGTTCTGTCTGTGATAGTAAATCGTCCAGTGTATGGAATAATGACTGCACGCTTGTAAAGTCTGACTCGCCATATGGTTTTTTTGGGAAGCGTGAGTTATGTCCTGTGTTGTTTTTTAGTATGGCTGGCAAAAATGTTAAATTATAATTTGTTTCATATTCTTTGTATTTTTCTGGTAGGTCTACTTCTTGCTTGTCTTTGTATGCTTTGTATTCTACTTGTAGTTTTCCGTTCTCTAGGTAGTATTTTTCTCTTACTTCTATTTCGTTTTCTTCTCCTGCGTCTTCTTTAAAATGAAAAGTAATTGATTTGACTCTACCTCTTTGTGTTTCGCATGTTGCGTTAAATGGAGACACTACTTCTATGATCGGTTTATCTGTAAGTTCTAAGTCGTGGCATATTTTAAAGAATACATAACCACTCCATGTTTCTGTGCTAATTGCTTCTTGCAATAAATCTTCGAACTTGTTTTCTTCTAGTATCTCTTTGAGTCTTTCTACTTGTTCTTCGTCGTCGTTTACATTGACTTCATAACCGTTTCCTGCTATTAAATTAACAATTGCTTGTGTTGCTAGTTTTGGTAGTCCACTGTGTACTCTTGGTACATCTTTGCTAACTGTTCGCCAGAACTTAGTCTGTGCTTCTGCCACTGCGTATGGACTTCTTGCTGACTTTTGGTAGACATTATAAACCTGTTTAAAAAAGTATTCTAGTTCTTCTGGGTTTCCTCTGTACCACACTTGATTCTCTCTGAGTTCTCTTAGAAATGTGTCCTCGTTTTCAAATAAATGATTAAATTTAATTAGCTCGTAGTTTTTCACTTACTTCAGCCTCCTCTACTATAAACCATGCATCTTCTTTGTTTGCGTCAAATCCTAACTGAAACATTAACACTTTTTCTTCTGTTTTTTCTCTTGTGCCTATGTGTTGTATGGCGTACTGTTCTTTTCCCCATACTTTGTGTTCCTGTAAAAAATTTTTTAACTTCTGGAACTTTTCTGGTTTAACGCATAACTTTATGTATGGCATTATGTTTTCTTTAATCTTCTTTATTGTTTTTGTGTTCTCTATCATGCTTCCCTCATTCTATAGCTCATCAGTCTATTCATTGCTGGTGTCAGTGCGTAATCTAAGGAGTCATTAAAGTCTATATTCTCTGTGCTGTCATCTATGTGTCCACCTTTTCCGTCTGCTCGTATCTTTGCTAGTGCGTATCGTTGGTTGTCTGCTTTCTCTGTAAATAATAATCTTTTCTGGTATAGCAGTTGTTGTTTCAATGTCACTCTCTCCTGTATGGTTTTTTTTATTGACCCACTGATGTTGATGCTTTTTATCAGTATGTTGTTTCTCAATGTTTTTATGAACAGTGGATCTGCTGAGTCTGGGTAAATGCCATCTATCTTTCTGTATAAACTTAAGTATGGCATAAACCATTTATTAAATTCATTAACTATGTCATTGTAGTCTGCTTCTTCGTCCACCATGTGTGCGTCTAACACAACGACTCTTTGGTATCCTCTTGTGATGCCTATAATTGTGAAGATCGTTTTTGCTGTTGATCCTATGTCTATGCCTATGTAAATCTTCTCAAAGACAAACGGTTTAATGTCATGAAATCTTACCCTGTTGCCTGTTGTTGTTTTGTCTATCCATATATCGTCTATGTATGGTGCATATAATAACCCCTCTGTGTATCCTCTAATTGCTATAATTTTACTGTTGTATTCAAATGAGCCGACTGGGTGTATGTTGTACATTGCTGTTATTTGTTCTTGTGTCATTATTGGGTTGTCGTCAAATTTAAAGAAATAGTAACTGTATGTATCGTCTTGTTCGCTGCTGTTTAATTCTGCCCATGTTTCTGCTGGTAATTCGTTTGCAAATTCTTCAGGTGGTCTTGCTTTGTTTAAGTAATTCTTGTATATAAGTTGGTCTGGTAGTCCTGCGTTTCCTGTCAAATACATAAAACCATTATCTCTGTATAATCTTGTAAATGCTTCCTGTATAAATTCGTCGCCTGCTATGTGTGCTTCTTCTATAATGAAGCCATGGATTCCGAGTCCTAGTATTTGTTTGTATCTGCTCTTGTTGTCGTACCCTACAAGGTAAACTGTTTTTATGCCTGTGGGTGTTTGCAGTTCTATTCTTGATCCTCCTGTTCCCTGTTTCTTGTATTCGCATACGGTTGGGAATAAATTTACAAATGATGCAGGGTTGTTAATAAACATTTTTTCTCCGACTGTTGTACTTGTTGCTGCTATTACGAACTGTGTTTTGCTTTTCTCTGTGTTAAACACTCTTAAATAAAACGCTAGCCCTGCTATAAATGATTTACTGCTTCCTGTAACCCCCTCTAGAAATATAACCCTGTTCCTGTTTTTTAATACATGCTTGTGCTTTTCTTGTAGTAGTATGTCGTTTGGTTTCATAGTTTGTTTGTTAGATTTTGTATTTGTTCTATGACTTCTTTGTTTGTATCAAGGTTTATTTCTTGTTTAGGTTCTCTTTGTTGTAGGTATTGTTTTCCTAACCACACCAGCATTGTTGTGTTTCCATTTTCTGCTGCTTTCCATTGTAATCTTCTCAGGCTACTTTTTCCCTGTTCGATTCCCTTTTTATAGATGCGACAAAACTCTTCATCTCGTTGTAGTGTTTTAGTGCTTATGGCTAGTATGCTTGCTATCTCTGCTTGTGTGCATTGTATTGTGGATAATTTTTCCACGAGTGCATAATCTATGCTTTTCTTTGGTCTTCCTCCTGCCATTATTCTTCGCCTCCGTATATGTCATCGTATGAGTAGATATCTCCGTTTCGTGTTAGCTTTACTTTGGCGTGTGGTCTTAGCTTCTTAAATCGTTTGACTATAACATCTACAAATCT
>Ga0099849_1001748_pt1 | contig 10170 bp, 15 predicted proteins | sample CB_VirMetaG_4_FD_78177 | JGI IMG/M metagenome (GOLD analysis project Ga0099849, IMG submission 78177) | Freshwater to marine saline gradient viral communities from Chesapeake Bay - CB_1508_1M Viral MetaG | ecosystem: Environmental > Aquatic > Marine > Coastal | place: USA: Chesapeake Bay... | reverse complement strand
GTTGAAGCAAAAACATTTCACGCATTTGGTTTTGCAGCACTACGAAATGCAGGAATCAGAACAAAAGTGAATAATTTCAAAGTAAACAATATCATCGGTGAACTGCTAGGTAAGGATTATTTCGTTACACCGTTAAAGAAATTAGTATCTCTAGTAAAGGGTGCTATGTATGATGGAACTAACACAAGCGAAATTAGAAGTTTAATTGATGAATATAATATTCAATTTCAGTCTGAAAGAGAAGAACAACAAGCAATTACTTCAATACCTGCGATTCTAAAACAGTGCAGCACACAGACACATATAATTGATTTTGATGATATGATTTGGCTACCGTTAGTAAATAACTATCCTTTACCTCATTACGACATTATGTTTGTTGATGAAGCGCAGGATTTTAATGAAGCACAGAGAGAATTAATCAGCAGATGCGTAAATGGTGGCCGATGTATTATTGTTGGTGATAAAAACCAAGCAATTTACGGATTTAGAGGTGCTGATAGTAACTCAATCGCTAGATTTGTTGAGAGACTTGAGAATGGCAAGAGAGAAATAAGTCATTTCTCTTTGACAATTACATGGCGTTGTCCTAAATCGGTTGTTTCTGAAGCAAACCGATATGTGGCAGACTACAAAGCACACACAGATGCTATTGATGGTAATGTCATAGTAAACGCAGCCTTTGTTCCTCTAAGGAATGATATGGTATTGTGCCGATATAATGCACCTCTAGTAAGTGCATTTTACGATTTAATTAGTCAAGGTAAGTCAGCCTACATTCTAGGCCGAGACATGACTAAAGGACTAATTGCAGCAGTTGAAAAGATTTCTAAGAATCATCAGATGGGTGTTGAAGAATTCTTGAATTTATTCATGACTGATTTTGAATACAATTACAATAAACTTCTAAGACAAGATAAGGAGAATCAAGCCTTTGCATTAGAAGATAAGAAAGATTGTATTCTAGTATTTGCTGATAAAGCAACAACCGTTGGTGGAATCATCAGCGAAATTAAGAGAGTATTCGATGGTAATGATGAAGGCGAAATTATGCTTTCAACAGTCCACAAGGCAAAGGGATTAGAGGCAGATAATGTCTATATTCTAGCAACAAATAGAATGCCTCATCCGAAGGGCGGTAGTGAAGAAAATAACATTTGTTATGTGGCTATCACAAGGGCAAAGAAGAATCTATTCTATGTTGGTCCTAAACCGGGAGTGAATTAAGATGTCAGATTATAGAACAAAAAGAGAATTGGGCGAAGGCCGATGGGACAAAATTCTCAAAAAGAGAATGGTTAGTCTTTCAGTAGCAGATAATTATGATGATGCTAAAGAGGAATGGATAGCCACAGGAAGAGTTTGGTGGGGTCATGCTGATGCTGCTCCCGATTGGGTAACTAATACTTCTAATGGGCGAGGAAAGTGCCTATGTGGTCACACAGTTGTTTATCACTTTGAAATTACAAATACAGAGAATGGTAATGTCGAATGTGTAGGTTCAGACCACATCAACACATATCTAATTATTAGGGCAATTGCTGAAGAACATGGTGTTCCTCTAGATACAATTACTGATGAAGAAATTCAGCAGTGGTTAAAAGAAAGAGTAAATTCACTAAAAGCGGTTGCTTGGTGGGAAGAAAACGGTGAAAACTTTGAGAAGATGTTTAATCGAGTTAAGGAGATTGATTTGCACTTTAACGTTAGGAATACAAATGATTGGTATTGGGATAACGAATGTTCTATGTCTAGAAGAGTAACTAAGATTAGAAAAAAAGGTCAAGGAGAATTTGGAACTCCTAATTACAAAATGGCATCTATTGTTTGGAGATGGAATCATCCCGATAATCCTAAGAATCAAAGAGACAAGTATGGTTATCCTAATGAGTTGTTGATGAGAGACTTATCTTATCTGTTTGTTACATCTAAACCTTTAATTGAGGGGTTAGAAAAATACAAACAGACTATTGAAGAGACTAAGGCTCTAGTTGCTCAAAGAAGAATACAAGTAGCAGCAGAAAAAGAAAGACGCAGACTTGAAAGAGAAGAACGTATTAGACTTCGGAATGAACAATGGGAAAGAGAAAGACCTGCTAGAGAAGCAGCCGAAAAGATTAGACAACTAAAGTTAAAGAAAGAAAGGGAAGAAAGGGAAGCCCGAAGATTAGAAGCAGAAAGAATCAAATCTATTGAGAATGAAAGATATCTTGCTGCTCATCACGATGACTTTGAACATATGTGTAGTTATTACGGAATGCCTGCGTTTGATTCATCTTTTGGTAACACACCACAAGAAATTAATTTCTTGGCTGATATTAAGATTCAACTTAGTAAAAGGGAGATGTTGTCTAACAGACAAATACAGTGGCTGAAAGATATTCTTCTAACAAAAGCCACTGAAAAACAGATGAATTATTTGGTGTCTTTAGGTTACAAAGATACAGAGTCATTTGAAACGATGACAAGAAGACAGGCGAGTAATCTCATCACTAAATTGAAGAGGGAAAAGGATGATTCAATGGATTAAAAAATTCTTTGTGACTGAGAAAACAGACTCTAAACCAAAGTGTTGTATTTGCGGATTAGGTGCAAAGTATTACATGTTGATAGAGTTTCAAACTATCAGTCACAAAGAATTGGATAATAAGATATTGATTAGCATATGTGGAGGATGTTACGATGAAGTTTATGAGAGATATAATCCCAACAGGGAACCACCGGTTATACAAGTCGGATTATTTGAATCGCAGTTGGGATTCAGAACAAAATAGAATTGCTATCTTTAAGCAATTAAGAAAAACAGGTATGTGTTATTACAAGGCATACCAAATATCAATAAGAAAAATGGAGGAATAAAAATGAAAGAAATATTAGAATATTGTGGATATAATTCAGCGTTTAGTATGCTGAGTGATAACATGAGTAATGAGGATTTGTTGCATCTGCTGGAATCTATTATTGATAGTCCTGCTGATGCAGAAGACTTCATAAAAGAAGAGATTGAAACCATAGCGTCACAGACATTTGAATGGGTTGATAGAGATGCTTTAATGGCAAAGGCAGAAGATATGGAATATCTAAATTATAGGGATGGTGATTGAATGAATATATTTGCATTATCAAGAAATCCATACAAATCAGCAGAAGAAATGATTGACAAGCATGTAATTAAAATGCCAACAGAAAGTTGTCAGATGTTACATACTAATGTTCTATTTGCTGATTATGTTAAACATTATGGAGAACAACCCTCTCTTGCTGAATTGAAACAATTTCACAGGGACATTGGTTCTAATCTAATGATACCTGCTATGCTTAACCATCCTTCAACAATATGGGCTAGGCAAACTGATGATAACGCACGTTGGTTATATGAACATGCTAAAGCATTGTGTGATGAATATACTAAACGTTATGGTAAAGAACATGGTTCTGAGGCTCGTATCTATGATATATCACATGAAATACATGTTCATAGTGATTGGAAGAATGCCTCAGCAGTAATTATTGCTATGGATGACAAATACAGATTAGACTACAATAATGACATGGATATGTGGGATTTTGTAAACAAACAATATCAGCATTATTATCTTGAAGGCAAGTGGAAATTTGCTTCATGGAAAACAGAAGTGCCTAAGTGGTGGCCTAAAAACCACATCAAAAAGAAATGGAATATAGAGTTTGAGGCTATGGAAAGAGCCACCGGACTTAAAATGAATAAATACAAAATAGAGGAATAAAAATGCAAGAAAGATGTATGGCGTGTGAGAAACCAATTAGCAATAAAAGATACTATTGCTATGGTTGTTTCAAAGGATTAGAAGAGAAGGTGAGTAAAGATGTTTAGGTTTTTATTTAAGAGCAGGGAATACAGAAAGGCGGCTAGAGTAATGGCTACCTATGAATTCTCAGTGCATTGGGATTTGGCCGAGTTAGGAATAAATCCTAATGAGATAAGAAAGATGTTTGTTAATGACTTTGGTGATTTAGTAGTACAATCTTCTGTTGATGGACAAGTAAGGAGTTATTCTCCTGAATTAAACTTAGAATTTGAATTTCCTGTTGGAATGAGAATATTCATGCAAGATGGTACGGTGGTGTGGAAACATGACTTGTGATAAGTGCGAAGGTAAATTATGGTATTTGGTTCCTAATCATCAACATGATGTGATGGAAAGAATAGAATGCTTGGATTGTATTTCTGAAATGCAATATCAAGACGATGTAAAAGAAAGATTAAGCAAACTATTAGTGAATGCTAGTCATCAAAAACTAGCACAAATTGTTGCTGAATTGGCAGTAAATGGTATCTGTAAAGATGATAATGATAATATCACTAGATTTGAAACAGTTATCGCTACTAAGAATTTAGCAGAAGCACTAATGTTAGCAACAGTATATGCAGGTGTATAATATGAAACAAACAGTGGAATTTAGAATAATAAATACAAGTGAAATGCCTCCAATAGTTATTTCACAGAATGAAGATGACGAACCGAAAGTGGTATTGAATGAATATCATAAGATTTGGATTAGTCTAAACAGAAAGGTAATTGCCGGTATTATCGAGAATCTTCAAGAGAAGATGGATATGCTCTTGACCGGCTATCTAAAAGAACAAAGAGCGTTTGAAAAGGAAGACTTGAGAATGATGGAGGACATCTGATGTGTCTTCCTTAATATAGGGTGAGAAAGATAACAGAATAGGAAGAGTGATTAAAATGATTACAGTAAGAATAATGAATGAAACAGGACACACAGAACTGATGCTAGAGGATGCTTCTAGCATTATTGAACAGATTGATACCCATCCGACCCATTGGTGCTTTATCAATGGCGAAATGGTGGCTAGAGAAGATATTTCAGCAGTTAATTGGGATGACGTTACCTCAGTGGACTTAACCCCTGCTATTGTTGGAGGAAGCCTTTGATTTAGGCTATCTTCTTTCACCCTCTTGGGGGGAGTGATTTCGGTTTGCCAACATTTACCGAAATTGCTCTCCCCTTTTTTCAGTGATGTTAAACGATTTACTGAACTTTATCCCCGAAGAGGGATTCAAAATATATCTTACAGAAATTAAAGGATGGACTAATTTCAGTCCTTTAGTTAAAGACGGTTTAGCCGTCATTAAACCCGATTTTTATCCTAGTAATTATGTTATTGCTAGAGGCAAAAATGGATATATTTATGCGTATGGTGACACTCGCATAGAATACCGTGATGAAGAATACTCTTCACCACAGGAATTGCTAAAAAAACACGGTGAAAAAGCGATGACTGAATTCAAGGATTGGGTATTTCTTGAAGAAAAGGAATGGGTTGTAACTAAGACAGGGTTAGATTGGCAGTTTTCCTTTACAACTTTAGACAAATGGCCTAAAAGAACAAAATACAGGTGTTAAAGATGAACCAAAATAAGCAAATATTATCGGATATTACAGTGCATATGAAATACGCTAAATTTATTCCCGAAAAGATGAGAAGAGAAACATGGGAAGAAATCTGTGAAAGAAATATGCAGATGCATATCAAAACATATCCACAACTAGAACAAGAAATTAAAGAAGTTTACACTCACTTTGTAATACCAAAGAAGGTATTACCATCAATGCGTTCAATGCAGTTCGCAGGTAAACCTATTGGATTAAGTCCTAATAGAGTTTACAATTGTGCATATTTACCAATAGATTCACATCTAGCATTTAGTGAATCCATGTTTTTATTATTAGGAGGAACAGGAGTTGGTTATTCTGTTCAAAGACATCACATTGAGAATCTAAGTGCTATTTACCATCCTAATCCTAACCGACAAAGAAGATATTTAATCGCTGATTCTATTGAAGGATGGGCAGATTCAATTAAGGTTCTAATGGAATGTTATACAGGTATTAGAACATCAACTCCTGTATTTGATTATTCAGATATTAGAGAAAAGGGTGCAACATTAATTACAAGCGGTGGAAAAGCACCGGGGCCACAACCACTAAGAGAATGTTTAGTGAAAATAGAAGGTATCTTACAGACTATTGATAATAATAGCAAACTAACTTCTATTCAAGCACATGATATAATGTGTCATATTGCTGATGCAGTATTAAGTGGTGGAATTAGAAGGGCTGCTATGATTAGTTTATTCTCAGCAGATGACCACGAAATGATTGCTTGTAAATCGGGTAATTGGTGGGAATCAAACCCACAAAGAGGTCGTGCAAATAACTCAGCAGTATTACTTCGACATAGAATAACTAAGGAGTTTTTCATGGGATTGTGGGAAAGAATACAGGCCTCCGGTAGTGGTGAACCCGGTATTTACTTTAACAATGACAAAGATTGGGGAACAAACCCATGTTGTGAAATAGCACTAAGACCATTCCAATTTTGTAATCTTACAGAAGTAAATGCTTCTGATGTAAAAGACCAAGCCGATTTAGAACAGAGAGTAAGTGCCGCTTCTTTCTTAGGAACATTACAAGCAGGTTATACTGATTTTCATTACCTTAGAGAGATATGGAGAAAGAATACAGAAAAAGATGCTCTATTAGGTGTATCTATGACAGGTATTGCTTCTAATGTTGTTGAACATCTAGATTTAGAAATGGCAGCAATTGAAGTCAAGAGAGAAAACAAAAGAGTAGCAGAATTAATTGGAATAAAGCCTGCTGCTAGAACAACCTGCGTAAAGCCTGCCGGAACTACTTCTCTTGTATTAGGAACAAGTAGTGGTATTCATGCATGGCATCACCCTTATTATATCCGAAGATTAAGAGTAGGAAAGAATGAAGCCATTTACGATTATCTTCTAGAAAATCATCCCGAATTAGTTGAAGATGAATTCTTTAATCCTACTGCTCAAGCAGTAATTTCAGTTCCACAAAAAGCACCGGAAAACGCTATTGTGAGAAGTGAATCAGTATTTGATTTATTAGAGCGAGTAAAGAATTTCAGTATTCGTTGGGTAAGAACGGGTCACACTGATGGATTAAATACTCATAATGTTTCAGCAACTATTTCTGTAAAAGAAAATGAATGGGATGAAGTTGGAGAATGGCTATGGAGAAATAGACACTATTACAACGGTCTATCTGTTTTACCTTATGATGGTGGAACATATACTCAAGCACCGTTTGAAAGTAGCGATAAAGATACATATCGTTATTTGAGCGAATCATTAACTAATGTTGATTTAACTCAAATTATTGAATCCCAAGATAATACTGACCTAAAGGGCGAATTAGCCTGTGCAGGTGGACAGTGTGAAATTTAAGGTGATTCAATGACCGAAATTGCGCCATTGCGAGCAAAATATAACTCTAAAATATACAAAGATTATGAAGATTGTTTAATGAACGCAATTTGTATTTCTAGGCTGCTTACTCTTGAGAATCAAATTAAACTAAGACATGCTATTTCAGTGTGTGACTCTTTAGATGAAGAAGCAGAAAAAAAATTTAGATTAGTTACAACTCTATTGAATACTCTTTGGGATATTCCCGAAGCAGTAAACAAAGGCTTCCATGTCTATTTAAGAGAACAACAAGATTACAACCGGCTAATGTTAGGCTATCACAAAAAGAATTGTGAAAGTTATTGTGATATCTGTTCTTTCCTCAAAGAAAGAGTGGATTTTTTATGTTAGGTGATTAAATGAAAGAAAAGAATCCTAAATATGTTAAGAATAAAAGAAAAAATAAGAATACTGCGACCCGTTGTAGGGTCTGTGGAGGGCAATTGTTGATTGCCGAAGAAATAAATAAAGAAATACACGAAAGATGTGATATTGATAATACTAATATGTATATGATGTGATAATATGGAAAGAATAATACAAATAAGAAAACCGAATGATTCCTATGAACATTGGAGAACAAAAATAAAAATTGAGGGAGTAAGCACTAGATATTTAAATATCTCTAATCAGATTACCTATGTAAGAACTGCTAAAGACCCTGTTCATCAAGGAATAGTTAATTGGTGGAAAACTCTGTTTAGTAACCGGGGGCAAAGTTATTACGGCAGAATTCCTAAAGAATATGAAATGGTAATTACTATTCAGGCATTACCTATTGTTATCTCTAAGAATAAAACTAGGTATTCTATCAATGGTCAAACTGAATCCGCTAACACTATTCATAATGTATTAGCAAGAGTGCTTTACAAAAGTATCTTTACTCAAGATGCAGCAGAGTTAATGAAATCCATGATGGACTATCTAGCGACTCCCGAAGAAGTAAAGTATTGTCTAGAGAATAGATTACCATATCATTTCTTTGATGATTTTGTTAAGAAAGATTGCAGACTAAATATTATGCAAATAGGCAAAGAAGAATGTGCAATTGAATTAAGTGATGGTCTTTGGGGCACGTTAAAGAATAAAGAATTACTTCATCTATATTCTTTCTATGCTCTAAATAAGAAAAGAAACACAAAATGGTCTTTCGTTTCACCTCAGAAGTTATTTGAATATACTGTTGGAAGAAAACCTTCAGAAGCAGAAAGCGTTCTAATGGTTGAGTTTTTACAACAGAATAGAACAAGAGATATTGTTGAAAAGAGGGCATTACAATTAGTAAATGATTTGTTAGCCCAACATGGTGAAAGACTGAGAGCGATTTGGAAAGATAATCAATTACAGACACTGTTTGTTAAAGGTAAAGATTATGATTGGAAATTGGTTTCTGACCCATATAAGAGTAACATACAGATGGTTTCCACATACGTTTGGCAACCTAAGTATTCCTCTAGCGATTTCTTTGAAATTCTCGAAAAACATTCCAGAAAACGAGAAGTAATTGAAGATTGGAATGCTAAAAATCCTGAAAAAGTAAAACCTGTTCCCGAAAGACCTACCAATGAATATACTTGGAAAGGGCCGATATGTATAGATAATATGGCCCCCGATTCTCCAATAGGCGACCAATTCGGGGCTAGAGCATTAGCGTTACTAAACGATACAATGACAATAAAAATAGTAAATACAATCAAGAGATACTTGGTTACGAATAAAAATGTAAATAGGATTGATTTGAATGAAATGCGATGAGTGTAATGGTACGGATAATTATTTTGATGAGCGAATGGGTGAACGTATTTGTTCTGATTGTGGTCTAGTTTTAGTTACTGAGTCATTTGAAGAAACAACTCACATACTGAATTCAGCAGGTGAAGTTGTTCATTCAAGCGATAATAACAGACTAGGTTCTGTTGTTATCGGTAAAGGCTCTTACAAATTCAACAAGTTTGGAAAGAATAGTGTTATGCCAAAAAATATCCAAAATGGGTTAATGCATTGTAACATGACTCTTAGTGCAGTAGCACCTCAAATTGATGTAAAGGATAGAATAGAGCGTGTCTATATTGAGTTACAAAGAGCAAATATCATGACATCATATCCTTATGAAGTTAGAGCAGCAGCAATAGTCCATTATGTCCTAAGAGAGAATGGCACACCCCATACTTATAACGAGGTAATTAAGGAATACGATTGTAACAGAAAAAAGGTTTCTAGATTGTCTAGAAAGATAAATCAATTCTATGGCAACAGAGTCATAAGACAAGAAAATCCTTCATTTAGTTTGCTTAAAACATTGAATCTAATTACTAATGATTTAATGTTTCATAATCAGGCTAGGAAGGTATTAGCAGTATTAGAACCAATAGTTGCTAAATCAGATTATAATAAAGGCAGGGCGTATTATTCAGCAATATGTTGGATAGCAAGTAATGTATTTATTAGAAATGATATTACTTCTGTATTAATCTCAGAAGTAACAGGATTTACTAGATGGAATATCCACAAAGAAACTAAATTATTAGTTGGTTTGTTAGGATTCGATTCAGTTAAAGAATTAAAAGGAAAAGATATAAACAAAATAGGTGAATAAAATGAATTTAGATGGAATGGAAACAAAAAGAGGACAGTGTGCATATTGTAATAACGATATGGCAACTAAATGTGATAAAACGAATTTGCCGATATGCAGAAAACATGCATGTGTAATACCGGTATCAGAAAAGGTTAGCCCTTCTTTAATACAGGTTGTAGCAAAAAAACATGTCCCAAAGAAGCACAAAGATAAGTTAGAAGAATTAGCAAAAAAGCGTGGTGTTGAGTTTGACTTTTGAGAAAGAATGGAATAAACTCTCGAAGCGCATTTACAAAATAT
>Ga0099849_1001746_pt1 | contig 10179 bp, 15 predicted proteins | sample CB_VirMetaG_4_FD_78177 | JGI IMG/M metagenome (GOLD analysis project Ga0099849, IMG submission 78177) | Freshwater to marine saline gradient viral communities from Chesapeake Bay - CB_1508_1M Viral MetaG | ecosystem: Environmental > Aquatic > Marine > Coastal | place: USA: Chesapeake Bay... | reverse complement strand
GAAGTCTGAAGAAGCAACCGAGGCCCGCGTCGCCGAGTTGGAGGCGTGGTACACGGCGTCACAGGATTCTCAGCGCGAGCTTCTGAAACGCATTGCCCGCGCCGACCGGCTGGCGGAGGTGGTCGCGCGTCGTCTTCGCAATGCCCCCTACCCTGACGAGGAAGTAGCGGAAGCCCTCGCCGCCTACCGCTCGCCTAGAAAAGAAGGAGAACGAGATGAAGGAGTCTGACGTGAAGAAATGGGTGGAAGCACTCCGCTCTGGTGCAGCGTCACGGGACGCAGCGCGCAGACCTGGGTTCGCGTGCTTTGATAAACAGATCGACGCGCTGGAATGAAGTAGAAGGACAGCGCGAAGATGCCAGCAGATCCTAGCGACGGGGTGTTCAAGGGGGGTCTTGAACAATCTGCTGGTGAAAGGCGCGGCTTAGAAGTTCTAAGCCGCGCCTTTTTATTCACACACCGCACATGCCCGAGTCGCACGCATCGTTGAACATGTCAATCTGAGCGTCGTCCTTGCCTTCCAGCTCTTCAACGGAAGGCAGATCGCGAAGAGGTTGAAGGCCACGCCAAATGTATTGCTGACCCTTCATGCCTTTCATCGTGCCATTGCTCCGAATCAATTCATCCCATTGACACGCTTCTTCAAACAGTTCCGGCTCTTCTTCGCGCCATCGCGCATACTCAATCGGTTTTCTGTATGGACAAAGAGTACAAGCGGATTTGCCTGGGATCGGGAAACCGTTTTGCGTCATCCAGGTCTTGATCTCGTGACGACGCATTGGCTTGTCAAAAAGCAGGGGCCAACGCGTCGTAATCCAGTCGTATCTTGACGGTTTTGCACGCTGCACCTCGTCAACCGAAATGCCAACCCACTCTTCCACTTTGAATCGGCCCGCAGCTCGTTGCCTTTTTTGCAAGCCAAGCAATTCGCGGATGCGTTGTTTCACAACGTCAATTTTGTATTCACGCGTGCATTGCCGCCGACCTGGCGTGTGAGTCCCATCGCTACCTTTGACCCAAAATGGGACCGAAGCGAAACGCTGACCGGTTGAATTCACGCCAAGTTTGACCGCCTCTCCGAGCGATCCAGCAGTTGCAATCTCAATCGGGATGTCGCCCCAAGCCTGCAACTCCTTCAAGTTGTCGTAAACCCAATACGGTTCAATTTGCGTGTCTGCGAAAATTGCAAAATCAGGTTTTGGGCCGACGATCCCCAGGACTGCCATCCGATACAAAGCAGTGCTTTGCACGCCAGCGCCCAAAGAAATCACGCGCAAATCAAATTCTTCACTCATTGGCATCCTCGTCTGGATTTTCGTCAAGCGCCGGCCCGTACCATTCGCGCCATACGTTGTATCTCATTGCGACAACGCAATCGTCCATCCGACCGTGCTTCTTTTTGACGACAGCAATCGGGATCTGATGCGGCTCTGAATTCAACTCCGCTTGCACGCAAGCGTTCAAAATGTCCGCAAGGCCGACGCGACCCAGCAATTTGCACTCGACGCCAAAGAACGGGTGAATGATGTCGGTTTTGCCGCCGCGAACGCCGCCCGTATCTGCGCCTCGTCTCTGCCCCCCAAGATCACGAGCAACGCGACGCTCAAATTCTTTCCAGCTTGCGTTACTCATTGACATCCCCAGGCAGCAATTTCAATTGACCGTTTGCAAGCGTCTCAACGCTAAACCGCACAGCGGGCCGCTTTTCAACTGGGATCGACGGAGGCGAAGAGGACAAGCGCCCTTCAATTTCTCCGCGTTGGTTGCGCCAAAAACTTACTCGGCTTGAGAACGCAATACGGCTCGAGCTCCGCTGGAGCGATTCCTCTATGGTTTCCAAATACGCAAGACAATCGGCTGCAAAACCAGTCGCAAGCTGCATCGCCAAATGCTTGCGCGCCTCGTTGTCACTCAAAACAACATGCTCCCTGTCTCATCTAGTTCTTCAGGCAGGAGAGATCCCCCTCCACCCTCAACAACCTTAAAACTTGAGCGGCGCAATTCTTCCAATTCCGCCTGCGAAATGAACTCGCCCTGATGCCAAACGCGGATGTATTTACCGAGCGGGCCAGTACCTTGAGTGCGCCGGCTTTTTGCCAACTCCATTTCAACCACGTCAGACTGCGCGTCGGCTCGCTGCATGATAAGAACCTGATCGGCCCAATACGGCAGCTTTTCACCTTTGACGCTGCCCGCGCGGTTGGTTTCTGAAATCAACAGAAAGGCAGCATTGCCTCGGCTGTACCGCCGGCTGAGCATGGCCCACAGGCCAAACTGAGTCAGGCCGTCTAGGTATTGATAATCAGACATTTCGACCAGCGAATTGACTGAGTCAATCACAACCAAAATCGGCTTGTCTGAATCAGCGTCACAGGCGTTTTGGATCTCAGCCATGAGGAGCGCAGGCGTCTGGCTGCGCGCTGTCTGAAACAGATGCCAATCGGAAAGAGTAGGCACCACATCTTTGTGAGCGTTGACGTAATGATTGAAGCGGATTGCCAAGCCATCAGCGTCGTCTTCGGCTGCGAAGTAACAAACTTGATGCGTTTTGGTTGCCGCCAAAGAACTCCCAATGCCAAGAAGCGTTTTGCCCGTTCCGCGAGCTGCGCCAACAACAGCCATCCCGTAAAATCCGCCGCACGTTTCGTCGATTTCCGTGATAGTGGACGGCCAACAGATCAGAGGAGCCGGTTCTACAGTCTGAGGGTCAATTCGCTCATTTCGGCCCTCGGTCAGAGCCTGCTGCATTGCGTCCAAAGCAATCCGTGCGTTCATTTTGACTCCTCGCGCTGACTGAAATAATCAATCGACGTGACGTTGTCGGATTGCTCGTTGAGAGCCTGCTGGCTCTTATCCAACTGCTGGTTGACGTAGGTTTCTTTGACTTTGACAGCCTGATCTAACTCGTGGGGCCGAATGCGCGCAGCCCAGCCCTGAATCGCGCGACCGATGTTGCGATAACGCTTTTGACCCCAATACGATTCAAAGTCAGGCCAGATCCAATCCCACCACGCAAGCACTTCCTCGCGCGTGACTTCACGCCCAAGTTTACGGCGGAACGTATCTGCAATTTTGTCCTGAAGATTGGGAGCAAGGCGCGGCTGCGACACCCCTTTGAAATCGATTTCGTCCATAAAGCCTCCGGCTATGACGAATACCCCTTCAACCTTCTCAGCGCCATACGATTCGCCGGCTTCGCGCAGAGATCGGTGTCTGGAACGAAATCTGTCAATTGAACGTCCGGCCAGTACACGCGGATAATTTCACACGCTGTTTTGACGCGGACGTGTGCAGGATCAGTTGGACGAGTTGCGCCACGCTGCTCCAGGTTTCGGAGTTGTTGCTCGCTGACCCCACGCATCCGACATGCTGCGCCAAAAATCGACCACCCACGCTTTTCTCGTGCTTCGGTAAACGGATTGCTCATGCAGAAAAAATACCCTACCTGTAGGGTTCTATCTAGCTGTGACCGCATGTGTCACAGGCTGGATTTAGAACAGCTCTAGGAGGTCACATGACGATACGAAAACCCGGCATTTACGCCGATTTGTCGTTCAAAGAATATCTACTGATCGACGCAGTCAATTGCAGTCTGCTGAAGCGGGTCCATAGCCAAAGCGCACTCCACGCAATGTATGAACGGGACAACCCCAGCGAGCCGACGCCGGCTCTTCTGCTGGGGGAGGCAGTCCACACCTGCATTCTAGAACCCGAACGATTTGCGAAGCAGTATTGCCAAGCGCCGAATGTTGGGAAGCGAAGCAAAGCTGACAAGGAATTTTGGGACGATTGGGAACGAGAAAATCCCGGCGTCACCGCTTTGAAAGAAGCCGATTGGCTTCAAGTCCTGGCAATGTCAAACGCTGTTTTGGAACACCAGACGGCTGGGTACTTGCTGAAGACCTTTGGCGAAAGCGAATTGACGTTCGTCTGGATTGACGACGAGACTGATTTGCTTTGCAAAGCGCGAGCAGACAGGGTCACAACTTACGCGGCCCGAAATGTCATTGTCGATTTGAAAACGACGCAGGATGCCAGCCCAAAAGAATTCGGGAAAAGCATTGCCCGATTTGGATACGACATGCAGGCGGCTTGGTATCTGAGGGGCGCAAGCGCGCTGGGCTACGACGATCAGCGGTTTCTCTTTGTGTGCGTTGAAAAAGCCCCTCCCCACGCTGTGACCGTTCAGGAATTGGACGACGAGGGATTGAAGGTGGGACAGAGGTTGATCCAAACCGCACTCGACAAATGGCACACCGCCATTGAAAGCGACGATCTCTCGGACGTGTCTTATCCCACACACATCATTAAACAGCGTCTGCCCGCCTGGAGGCGCACAGAAGGACAAGGATCGGAGAGTTGAACATGGCTGCAAAACAAACCGCTCAGAAGCCTGTACAGGGCATCTACGGGGCAATCCTAGCTGCCAGCAAGGAGTTTCCCGAGATCGGCAGGGACAAGGTGGGGAATTGGGGCTCTTACGGCTCCTTGCCGGCCCTGCTTCGGGCCGTCAGAGCCCCGTTGGCAAAATATGGCGTCTTGATTTCCCAGCCGGTCGAGTACCGCCCGGCAATGATCAACACCGAAACTGGGTTTGAGACGCCACCCATGGCTCTTCAGCGCACGATCCTGACTCACGTCGAATCAGGTGAAACGCTAGAAGCCGAGCTGCCGCTCAATCTGGACGAGCCCCCTCAAAAAATGGGGGCTACTCAGACGTACTACCGGCGGTATCTGCTTCAGGGATTGCTGGCTCTTGCGCCCGACGACATTGAGGATTTGGATTCTGTCGGTCAGAAAAGCCCGCTTGAGAGCCTGCGGGATCTGAGCGAGCAGCGAGCGAGAGAAGCGTTTGGAGCTCGACCCGACTTGCCTGAATTGTCGGGAATGATTCGACGGGCCGCTGCGAAGATCTGCGGCATCAAAAGCCCCGCTGACGCAGCAGAAGCCGTCACATTTGCTTCTGCAATTGCGCGGGTCGAGCTGGAGTTGGACCCTGAAGGCGAGCCCGTGATTCAGGTGCCTTCGGCAAAACCAAACCCCATGCTCAAAACTGCCACGGCTACAGCCAAGAAAGCCAAAAACGACTAGAATCCGAAGGCCATGTTGGCCTCCAGAGGGCCTGGACGTATTCTCCCTTGTCTGCGTTCAGGCCCTCACTTTTTGGATCTGTTGGTCGATTTAGAAGTCATCCGCAGGTTGCTGCGTGAATTGTTTCGCGGATTCCCATCGCGATGATCCACGTCCCTCCCGTCACCCTTCTTGGCCGCACCCGAAGCGACCATCTTACGGCGAGCGGAATTGCGGCTGGAGCGGTTTTTCTTCTGCTCTGCGGTGCCGTGGTACTCATCGTACTCTTTGCGGTAGTTGCGTTTCCGAGCGGCCATCAATCCTCCAACGCGTCGCAATAGACGGCTATTGCAGACAACCATGCGTGCAATTGTTCAACCTTCAAATCCGAAGCGTAAATTGCCGCAAGTTCTTCTGACGCCTCGACACCAGGCCGAGGACAAGGTGGCGCGTCAATCTTCGGATTGTTTACGCAACCAATCAATAAGCTCATCGTGGTTGTAATGACGACGAGCAAGCTTGCGAGACAGACGCCTCTGAGCCTCTGCCTCGCGCTTGCGCTGTAATCGCAAGCTTTCAATCCGGCCCGATTCCCGAGCAAACCAAGCCAGCGCCATGATGAACAAAACCAGCGCAACAGCAAAGATCGTGATGATTTCAAACGCGATCGTCATCCGCGTTCTTAGCTTTTCCAATGTTCAAAGCCACCACGCTGATGATGTCGAGTACGGCTTGAATTATCGGCGACGTAGACTTGCTACTGAGAACCGCCGAAATTGCACTCGCAAACGTCACCAACGCAGTAATCGCCGGCCCCCATTCAGTTGCCAGCCAGGCATTCCAAAGTTCCATTTCCATCTCCTTTCACAAAGATGCCCAAAAGTCCAAAGCCCAAGCTCCAGCCGTGACTACAGCCACCGCCGAAGCGCAAAGCGCCATCACCTTGCTATTGAACGCTCGCAACTCTGCTCTCAAGTCGAACAGATCACGCTCCAATCTGCGCTGGCTTTCATCCAGAATATGGATTGAAGTCCGCAGACTACGATAATCGTGACGGAGTTCTTTTACTTCTTGGAAAAAAGCACCAAGCTCTCGCTGCGTTCCGTTCGTTTCCATTACGTCAACTGCGCCACAACTTTGGCTCGCATCGCAGTCACAAGCGCCTGACCCGAGCCGCCGTCGTAATCAATCTCAATAGAAACGTCTTGGCCCGCAGACACTAGATGCGTGTCTGTAATCAGCCCTCGGAAGCCCCAGTCCGAATCTCCTGCAATTGGATTGGCAGTCGGGAATGTCCCAAAACTGCTCATGCTGATGTCAGCGCCAAGCTGAACACGGCATTGAGTGTTGTCCTCAATGTCGATGCTTGTCGCTGAAACCTCGACAGCCCAAAAGCGAGGGTGATTGACAACCGCTTCAGACAAATGCGTGAACGACAACTCAAGCGATTGGGTTGCGGAGCTCGCAGTTGTTTCTTCAATGCGAACCGAATCGCCTACCACAATTTTGGGAGAGCGATCAAACGTCAGCCACGTTGTGCCGGTCGCCTGAGTAATAATCCGAACAGCCGAGCCTGCCGTTGCCGTCGCCGAGATCGCCCCTGAAAACGAAAGTGTGTAGCCCTCGGCTTCGTCGCTGATGGCGGTAATCGCCCGATCGTAAACCGATCCATCTAGCGCATAAAGACGGAACGTGTCGCCCACGGCAATGACGGACTGCGAAGGCTTGGGAATGACGATCGTCGTACCTGCGCCGTAATCGACGGCCAGCCGAGTCGTCAGAGCCTCGGTCCTCTGCTCTTTCCGCTCGTCGTAAATGCGAGCAGTACAAGAAACCGGGCTTTCACTCACCGCTGTTCCGTCAGCTTCGCGGACAGGGCCGGACAGATACACCCAAGTGTCTGAACGAAATGCAATCTGATCCATAAAACCCCCCAGCACAGTATACAGATTACCCGCGCTCTACGTCGCGCAGTCCGTTGTTGGTGATAGTGTTTTTGTCTGTGCCTATGCTGTGACCAATTGCAGCAAGCAGAGCAAAATCAGAATTGATTGAGACTCTCGCGCCCACGCTTACAGAGATTGCTGGTAGTGATTGCATTTCACCACGCACATTTGGAGAAACTCCAAGGCTAGTCGTCACCGCCGGCCCAATCAAAATTCCGGCCAGAATGTAGCTGGACGTGAGCAGCGAAAACTGAGAATCCAACACGGCTTCAGAAGAAAGCTCTGCGCTGACTGAGTATTCAACAAACGGCGAAGCATCTAATGCTGCTTCTGCCAAGAGCTCAGAACGAGCCGCAAAGTCGAGATTGAAATCGCCGTCAAGCGTTGTGTCGGAAGAAGCCTCCAATGCTCCAAGCTGAAGACGGAAAAGCGCACCGTCTAGGCTTGCGTCAGAAGACAGCTCTGAACTCCCCTGGAACGTCAGAAGACCATCAGCATCGGTCGATGCGTCAGACGTTGCTTCCGATGCGCCGTAGAGCAGGCGGTAAAGATCCGCGTCAACAGCCGCATCCGATGACAGCTCAGAATCAGCAACAACGACTGGATGCAGACTTGCGTCAACCGAAGTATCTGAGGAAGGCTCTGCCGCTCCGTACACCAAGTGATACAGATCGGCATCTGCATCTAGCGTGGCGTCACCCGACAATTCCGAAGCCGCCACCATTTCAAGACGGGGAGCCGCGTCAACTACCGTATCCGAATCGTTGATGTCTACTTCAGGGAGAACGTAATCAACAATTAACGCTGCCGGTGCTGCGCTCGCGTGCTCTATTCCGGGAAACGTGAAAGCGTGGTAGGTATCCTGAGCTTTTGGATAGATCATCCAAGCAATAATTCCGCCGATAGCTGTCGTACCATCGTCGCGGTTTGATTTTAGCCCAGAATCTTTCCAGACTTCTCGGGCAGCCGTCAAAAGACTGCTGTCGGTATACTGCACATCTGGAGTATTAGGCGTCGAACCCGAATACGTTGAAGAGTTCCATTCAAGGTAATCACCGGTTGCAAAGCCGCCGGACGCATTATCGGTTGAAGCGGGAACGGTGTAATCAAAACTGGGACTATTGGTAGCGCCTGTACCCGCCCACAAAGCGTCAGCCGCTCCGGTTCTAGCCGGATGAGGCAAACTGGCCCAGTTATTTTGAGTCGGAGGACTTACTTTTACGCCCCACCCAGAAGGAGAATCTCCTGGATTGAGTGGGTCGTAATTCGTAATTGAAGCTGCTTGTCCGTCGTGAAACGGCGTACTAAACGCAAGAATACCCGCAACCACGTCCATAGTGACGCCAGCAGTATACGGGTGAGCAAGAACTATTGTTTGAATACGAATATTCGTTAAGTACGCAATGGAAGGTATGTCTAACGCCCACATAACCCACGTTGTGGCGTTTGCGATGCCTTTGTAGACATAACCAACTTGGTTAGCGGCAGCACTTTGTGTGTACACGGTCCCCGTAGTTGCCGTGTAGGGTGCCATTACGTCAGCTACATCTGTCGGGTAGGGGCTAGACTCAGTCCGAGTGTAAGTTGTCTCGGCCATGACTACGCTCCAGGCTTGGCGTAATCAACGAAGTCATTCGGATCTTTGCCTGGCATCACTTCTCGCGCGACTGAAATCGGCACGTTAGAGGAATCAATGTTTTCAAAATGGACTTTGACGCCGTTCGCAATCCCTTGGAAAACGTCTAATCCGTATGTGTTTGAACCTCTAGCTACATACCTAGAATCAGGATGCGTAGGCAGATTCCACTCAACGAAATCAATAATCTTGCGAGGATTTCCGACCGTCACAAAATCCTGATCCATCACAGCGCGAATAATGTGACTGTGGAATTCAGCCTGAGCCCAACCCTTGTAAGCCTCATGCACAACGACCGGCCAACCGCAGTAATACTCTCTTGCCGTTGGGTCGCTCTTGCACATCATCACGTTTGAAATCATCAACGCGCCAGACCAAAACCCCTCGGTTCTGATCCCAAACCAATACGTTTCAAGCCAAGGCTTTGAAACAAAATCGGGAGTTCCAGAAGCGTCCCAATTTGCTTCAGCAAACTGTTCAAATGTTTGCATCGACTCGCGACGGCCCGCATCGGTTTCCGCTTTGACATAGTCGATATACATATTTTGCAACGTGCCAAACGTTGCCTCTTGGTTCATGCAAGTTTCAGTAAAGCCAAATCCTGACGTTTCTTTTAAAAACGCAGTCATCCCGTTGTGCCAGTCCCAAATCAAATTACTGGATACTTCATCGGGTAATGAACGCATGTCAACGATATACGCTCCAGTCACCGGACAAATGATGTGATTCACAATAGGAATTTGATCAGCCATTCCTAAACCCTATTTCAAAGTGACCCTCAGATGCCCCGCTGGAATCAAAAACTGTTGCCCGGTGGGACACTCAAAACTTCTTTCCAATTGCCCGTACCACAAAAGATTCCCAGAACCAGAAGAAAAAGCGTCGTACAAACCAACGTAGGTAATTGTTCCCCAGTCAGCAGTTGCAGTCGGCCATCCAATGTCTGAAACGTTGCTGTACGTTGTGTTCGTGTTGTCGAACTGAAATGCGCCGGTAAGGACTCCAGAAGTCAGAGTAAGTCTGGAATATCCGGTACTTCCAAATGGGCCAGAAACTTCATTGGCAGTTCCAGAATTGTCCTCACCTGGTCCCGCGCCATTAAACAAAGCGATACAAACCGCCGTTCCTGAGTATGAAACATTGTTCAGCACGAGCTTCAGCAAAGCTTCTTCAAGATAATTGCTCATGCTGCCGGCCATTGTATGAACCTCAACCGATCAAGTGAGCGTAATGCCGAGCGAGTTGGCCGGAAACGAAAAGATGTCATCCACGTTGACCGTACGGCTTGTCGTCAGATTCCCGTAAAACAGAAGATTTCCGGCTCCGTGCGTGCCGCTGTCCAAAACTCCAACGGCTGTAACCGTCCCCCACGTCGCTGTATTGCACGTCGGGAAAGTAATCGCTGAAGTGTTGTATGCGCGAGTGGCCGTACCCGAAATAGTCCAGCCGCCGGTCATGGTATAACGAGCGTAACCATTGGCGTTCGTAACCTCGGTGCCCGCCGTGCTGTCGGTCGGAGCTGTCGTG
>Ga0099849_1001745_pt1 | contig 10180 bp, 7 predicted proteins | sample CB_VirMetaG_4_FD_78177 | JGI IMG/M metagenome (GOLD analysis project Ga0099849, IMG submission 78177) | Freshwater to marine saline gradient viral communities from Chesapeake Bay - CB_1508_1M Viral MetaG | ecosystem: Environmental > Aquatic > Marine > Coastal | place: USA: Chesapeake Bay... | reverse complement strand
CAAACACTGCGAGCCAGCTTAACGACGTCCTGTGGTCCGAAATCCGCAAATGGCACGGCCGCATGAACGACGCCTTCGCCAGTCAGCTCGAAATCAAATCCAACAAAATCACGCTTGTCGGCGGCGAAGACAGCTTTGCCGTGGCTCGAACCGCCCGCCGCGACCAGCCCGAAGCGCTCGCGGGTTTTCACGCCGACAACATGCTGTTTGTCGTGGATGAAGCCTCCGGCGTGCCAGAAATCATCTTCGAGACGGCCCAGGGCGCGCTGTCCACCGAAGGCGCAAAGATCATCATGGTCGGCAACCCGACCCGCGCGCAGGGCTATTTCTTCGACGCGTTCAAAAAGAATGCAGACCGCTGGGCCAAGCAAACCGTCAGCTCCGAAGACGCCGATTACGTGCAAGACGCCTTTATCGCGGACATGGCCTCCCAATACGGCGACGAGAGCAACGCCTACCGTGTTCGCGTATTAGGAGAATTCCCAACCGGCGACAGCGACAGCTTGATCCCGCGCCACTTGGTCGAAGCGGCCATGCAGCGCGAGGTCGACCCGACGCTCGGCGTTGCGCCGGTTTGGGGTCTTGACGTGGCGCGGTTTGGTGCAGACCGCACGGCTTTGGCAAAGCGACGCGGTAACGAGCTGATCGAGCCGGTCAAGTCGTGGCAAGACCTGGACACGATGCAAACGGTCGGCATGGTTATACAGGAATACGACGCCACACCTTACAGCGACCGCCCCGCCGAGATCCTGATTGACGTGATTGGGCTGGGCGCTGGCGTGGTTGACCGTCTCCGCGAAATCGACCTCGGCCCGCAGATCCGCGGCATTAACGTCTCGGAAAGCCCGGCGCTGGGCAACAAATACAACAAATTGCGCGATGAGCTGTGGGGCAAGACGCGCGCCTTTTTCGAGAACCGCGACTGCGTCATCCCGCAAGACGACAAGCTGGTCGAAGAGCTGTGCGCGCCGACGTTCTCGTTTCTCAGTTCCGGCAAGCTGAAAATGGAGAGCAAAGACGAAATGAAGCGTCGCGGCCTCAAATCGCCCGACCTGGCGGACGCGTTCGTTTTGACCTTTGCGAGCCAAGCCGCCCGCGCCGGCAACGCCGCCGGATACCGCCACAACAGCCCGATTGAGTACGATGACAACTGGATCGTCTGACCTGCCCGCCTGGGCGCGTATTGATTACAAGTTTTACTTTGTCGGCGAAAACGGCGACCGGGCTTGCGTGGGTGACAGTGGATCAACCCAAAGCCTCGACCGCGATCAGCTCAAAGAGCGCGCGTTGCTGTGCCGCGACAAGCTAACCGAGCGCTTTAAGCAGAAATTCCGCACCATGCGGCCCGAGGAAGTCGAAAAGTACGTTGCAGACCAGAAAGCCGCTGGTTTGGCAAAAGCGCCGCGAAATGTTACATAAACGACAACAAATCAGTAAGGCCGGTTATGTACGTACAATTTCGCAAACGCCCCGCAAAAAAGAAAGCTGAAGCCGAGCCGAAAAAACCGGCGGCTAAGCCAAAGCGCGGGCGCGGCAGACCCAGAAAGACCGACAAATGAATTATGACGATCTGCGCGGTCGCCTTAACGACGAAATCACAGCGGCCGTAAACTACAGCGATACGCAGTTTCAGCACGACCGCATCCAAGCCCAGCGCGCCTACTTGGGCAAACCGTTCAACAAAGTGCCGGCGGGCCGCTCATCCGTCATTTCGACCGATGTTAGCGACACGGTGCATTATTTGCTGCCGTCGCTGATGGATATTTTCTATCGTGGCCAAGAGATCGTCCGCTTTGTCCCGCGCAACGCCGACGACGTAGCAAAGGCCGACGCAGCGACCGCCCTGGTCAATCATATCTTTGCCAGCCAGAACGACGGCTTTACGGTTCTGTCCGACTTCATCACCGATGGTCTGCTGTTCAAAGCGGGCGTCTTGAAAGTCTACTACGAAGACAACGGCAGCGAAGAAATCGAGACGATTGAGGCCGACGACGCCGAGCTTGCCGCGCTGCTTGATGGTGGTTTCGACATCATGGAAAGCGAGGCTGACGACGAAACCGGCCTGACGACCGTGAAAGTGCGCAAATACACGGCCAAGCCGAAAATCTGCATTGACGTCATCCCGCCCGAAACCTTCCTGTTCTCGCCGCAAGCGACAAGCGTGATGGACGCGAGTTTCCTTGCGCATCGCACGTATATGACAGTCGGCGAGTTGGTTGCGATGGGCCATGACCGCGCAACGGTCGAGGAACATGTCGGCCTTGGCGAAGGCTGGTCCGAGGAAGAAACCGACACGCGCCACGAAGAAATTGACGGCGGCAAAGACCTTGAACCACGGCACACCGACATGGTCCGCGTGGTTGAGGCGTACATGCCAATTGACGACGGTGACGTCGAACAGCGCCACCGCGTTCTCGCCATTGGCGACAGCAACCATATTCTCGAAGCCGAGCCGATCGATTTCTGCCCGTTCATTGTGGGTTCACCGATCCGCGTGCCGCATCGCATGATTGGCCGCAGCGTCGCCGAACTGGTCATGGACATCCAGAAAATTAAATCCGGCCTGCTGCGCGGCGTCTTGGACAACATGAACTTGTCAAACCATGCCCGCGTTGCCGTGGTCGATCAGGCCGTAAACCTCGACGATCTGCTAAACAGCCGACCTGACGGCATTGTGCGCATGCAGCAGCCGGGAATGGTCCAGCCGTTGCAGGTGCCGCAGGTCATGTCGCAGGGTCTGTCGGTTCTGACGTATATGGACGACGTTCGCGACACCCGAACCGGGTTCAGCCGCGCGTCTATGGGTCTCGACCCCGACCAGCTGCAAAGCACGACAAAAGAAGCGGTCAACGCTACGCTGCAAGGTGGTCAGATTAAAGTGCAGATGATCGCGCGCACACTGGCCGAAACAGCAATCCGCCCGCTCGCCCGGCTTATTCTCGACCTTGCGCTGAAATACTACGAACAGCCGCTTCTGCTGAAAATCGGCGACAGTTGGCAGTCTGTAGATCCGGCAATGATCGACGCCGAACTCGACGTTTCGATTGATGTTGGCATTGGCTCCGGCCGCGACGTCGAAAAGCAAATGGCGCTAACGCAGATTGCCGCGATCCAAAAAGAAATCCTGACAACGCTGGGCATGCAAAACCCAATCGTTTCGGTTGAACGCTACCTCGGCACCCTGCGCAAACTGGCCGGTATGGCTGGGCTAAAAGACGTCAACGCGTTCTTCGCCAGCAACGAGGAAATTGCCCAAGCTCGACAGCAGATGCAAAACCAGCCGCCCGCGCCTGATCCCGAAGCGCAGAAAGCTGAACGTGATTACGAATTGCAAAAATCGAAGCAGGATGCAGACATCAAGCTCGCGCGCGAAAAAATGGAAGCCGAGTTGCAGCTACGCCGAGAAGAAATGGCGATGGAATTTGAGCTTCGCCGGATCGAGGCTCAAGCCGGCGCTGACATATCCGCTAATCTGCCAAGAGGCCAATAATGACCGACGCCGAACGCGCCGCACACTTCCAGGCGCTGCTCGCGCACCCTGGGTTCACCGAGCTTGAAGCGATCGCCAAAGAACGAGCGTTCACGACATTCGCCCAAAGCGATGACTTCGACAACATGACCAAAACAGTCGCCGAGTTTCGCGCGATCCGCCGATTGCGCCAACTGGCTCAAAACTACGTGTCCGACATCACGAATAAAGGATGATGACAAATGGCCGATCCCCTATCCATGACGGCGGCGGTTGATTTAATCCGTGCCGCAGCGCAAGACGCCCCACCGACCGAACAGCCCGAGGCTGAAACGCCAGAGCAACCGGACGAAACGCCGGCGGATACAGTCGAGGCGGGCGAGTTGGAAATTGATGCTTCAACGGATGACGCCGAGGAAGCTGCGATTGAAGATGAGACACCCGAAAACGTAGACGACGCCGACCAAGACGACGAAAATGTCTATGAATTGCCGGAGGTTATGCAGCGCGGCGAAGATGGCGAGTGGTATATTGAAACCAACGTCTTCGGCGAGAAAAGCCTCGAACGTCTTGACAGCGTCATCGCAAGGGCGCAAAAAGACAAAGCAGCGGACCAGCGCTTGGTTGATGCGAAAGAACAAGCTCGCCAAGCGTATGAGGCCCAACGACAGGCAACAGCGCAGTTGCAGGCTTACGGCGATAACGTCGCGGCACTGCAAAACGAACTGACCGCCCTACAGGAAGCAAGCAGGCTCACACCCGAGCAAGAAGCGGCTTTGCAGGCGGAAAATCCAAACGCGCTGATTGAACTGAAAAAGATGCAAGAGGCCAGGTCCACCCGCCTCAGCGAACTAAGCCAGCAACAGGCAGCAGCGAAACAAGCGATGGTCGAGCAGAACACGCGGCTCGCTTATGAATTGCTCCCCGAATGGCGAGACCCCGAAGTCTTAGCCCGCGAGCGCGATGGCATCATCACCGTCGCCAAGGCCGCTGGGTTCAGTGACGCCGAGGTTTACAATGAAATCGTGGACGCCCGCTACCTGCCGGTTTTCCGCAAAGCGTGGTTGTACGATCAGCAAATGACCAAACAGCAGACGGCCAAGACCAAGGCCCGCCAAGCTCCCAAACTCGTAAAGAAAAAGCCGCCTGTCGCCCCACCAAGCGAAGGTCAGAAAAAGCGCCGAGCCGCTTATGACCGCTTGAACAAGACAGGCAAAGTAAATGACGCGGTTGAGGCTTTGTTGGCTCGCCGCAGCTAATAAGGAACCAGCCTGATGGCTACTACAGTATCGACCGAATACAAGACCAGCGCCGCCGTTGGTGCGCGCGAGGACTTGTCCGACATCATTGCCCGCATTGACCCATCTGAAGTGCCGTTGCACAGCGCCGTAAAGAAAGGCACCCGCAACGCGATTTCTTTCGATTGGCAGGTGCAGGAACTCGCAACCGCTGGCGCAAACGCGCAATCTGAAGGCGGCGAGATCACGTCCTACGAACAAACCACGACCGACCGTTTCCAGAACCACATGCAGATTTCGCGCAAAGCGTTCGCTGTATCTGGCACCCTGGATGCGATCAGCACCGCAGGCCGCGCGCGTGAAAGCGCTTATCAGTCTGTGCTGAAAGGTCTGGAAATTCGTCGCGACGTGGAGTTCACCATGCTCCACGACCAGGTCAAAAGCCTGTCCGATCCGCGCAAAGCCGGCACCCTGTCGTCTTGGATCACCAACGTCGTAAACGCTGCTGACTTCATTTCCGGCACGCACAACGGCGACGGCTCCACGCTTCCTGGCGCAGCAACCGACAGCAACTCTGACGGCATCGCCGACGCTTTCGCAGCGGCAACCGCCGAAGCACTGTCCGTCGACAAGATCGACACCGCGATGCAGGCAGCATTCGAGGATGGCGGCAAGCCAACCATGATCCTGCTGTCGCCGACGCAGAAGAAAAAGTTTTCCGATGCGACTGAAGGCGCGACCGGCACCGTCAACAACCAGATCAACTACTCCGCACCGCAGGAAGTGACCAGCGTCGGCGCTGTCTCAGTTTACCTGTCCGACTTCGGCGGCGTGGAAGCTGTTGTGGATCGGTTTGCACCAAACGACCGCGCGTATCTGATTGACCCAGAACACGTCGAGTTTGTGACCCTGCCGGGCCGTAACTTTGCGACCCAAGACCTCGCCAACGACGGCGACCGAGATCGCGGTTTTGTGGTGTGTGAGTGGTCGATGGAGTTCAAAGCCCCGAAGGCCCACGCAGCGCTCTACAGCCTGACCACGTCCTAAGCGACAGATCGGGGGGTCTTCGGATCCCCCTTTACTTATGCGGGGTGAAGCATGGCCGGCAAAATCGTATCTCAGACTACCGACAAAAAAACGGTACTCGATATAACCGATGGTGGCGTCATTGAGGGCGTTTACTCAATTCAGCGCGCCGACAAGATCATTGACCGCAACCGCGTCGAGCGGAACGCGCACAAGCGCGGCAGTCTGATCGGTAACACGCAGAAACATTGGCAAAAAGTCGCCGACATTCCCGAAACGCTCTACTACGATTTGGTCGCGAAGCTGGGCAAGCCCGCAGACAATCCGACCGAATGGAAAAAGTGGCTCAACGACTACGACAACCGATTTTTTCGAACTAGCGAGGGGTCGGTCTGATGCAGAACTACGGCACGCTTAAAAGTTTTATCGCCGACTTTCTCGCCCGCGATGACCTGACGAGTCAGATCGGCACCTTCATCACGCTGACCGAACAGCGCATGAGCCGCGAGCTGGATATTGCGCTACTCGAACGCGTCGCGCGCGCGAGCGTGGCTCAAGGCCAGCAATTCGTCAGCCTGCCGACCGATCTGCGCAGCATCCGCGAGGTTGCTTATGTTGACGGCGACACGCGCCGGGCGCTGTATTATCTCAGCCCTGCGCAACTTGACGAGCGCAAGCGCAGTACGACAACGAGCGAGCTGGCTTATTACAGCATCACGGCGAATGATCTTGAATTGCTCGCAACGCCAGGCAAGGCGCTGACGCTCGAAATCGTTTACAACGAAGGCGTCGCGGCCCTGACCGACAGCGAGCCGACCAACACGGTCTTGGCGCGCCACGGCGATTGCTATTTGCAAGGCGCGCTGCATCAAGCGTTCGCATTTCTGCAAGACGAACAGCGCGCTCAGTATCACGACGCCTTGTTCACGCGCGCTCTGGCCGAAATCAAAAAAGACAGCGACCGGCAGCGGTTCGGCACGGCTGACCTACAGATCCGGCGCGGCATATCAGACGGCGGCGGCAGCACTGGCTTGGTTTCCACGTCATCGTCAACCGGCGGCACCACTGGGGCAACAGGACCGCAAGGCCCAGCCGGACCGCAAGGACCAGCCGGACCCGCCGGCGCAGACGGTGCAGATGGCTTGGGTTGGACCGGCGGCAGTTACGACGCTGGCACCGGCGTTGTCACGTTTACCTCCGATGACGGCCTTGGGTTTTCAACGGGCGATCTGCGCGGCAGTGGGTCAGGCTCAGGCATCTCCAACGTAGTCGAGGACACGACCCCGCAGCTCGGCGGCAATCTTGATCTAAATAGCAACGACATCACCGGCACTGGCGACATTGATCTGACCGGGACAATCACCGCGACGTCTGGCGGCTCGGTCATCCCCTTTTACTTCGCCAATCAAGCAGCATTCCCAAACGCTACCACCTACCACGGCGCAATTGCGCACAGTCACGCCGACGGCACCATGTATTTCGCGCACGGTGGGGCATGGGAGCGGCTGGCAAAATACTCGGAGATCGGCTCTGGCGACATCACAGCGGTCAACATCACTGCCGGCACGGGTCTGACAGGGTCGCAAAACACGGCATCTGGCGACCACAACCAAACCCTTGCGTTGGCAACAGCCGGTATCGGTTCAGGCACTTACGGCAGCACAAGCAACACGACCAAAATCGACACCATCACGGTTGACGCTTATGGGCGAGTGACGGCGGTGGCGACGGGGGCCGTTTCTAGCGGCGGCTCTCAAGCGTCAAGGTCATCGGCCTCTGGATCGACTGGCACAATAAACAACAACCAGACAACTAACATCACGATCACTGGCTTTAAGGGTTATGGCCTTTATTCGATCCAAACATCGCATGCCGCTTGGGTTCGGTTGTACGTTGACACTTCATCGAGAACGTCAGACGCGACACGGTTGCAATCCGTAGACCCAGCGCCAGACGCGGGCGTAGTTGCCGAGACAATAACGGCAACCGGAACGACAGTGAACTTTGGCCCTGCAGTCATGGGCTATACGTCAAACGCGTCAACGTCGCTGCCGCTCGCTGTGACAAATCTGTCGGGAAGCTCTGCAAACATCACGGTCACTTTAAGCCTGTTGCAGCTGGAGGCGTAAATGATCGTTTTAGTTGATGTTATACTCAACGAAGGCGTGGATCAGAACGAATTTGCGGCCTCCCACGAAGGAAACGCAAACGTCAATCTGAAAAACTTGCTGGAAAACATCCCGAACCAGCTAACTTATTCGATGGATGAAAGCTACGTCGAGACGTTTGCGCAAGACGCGCGAGTTGCATCGGCTGAGACGCCCCCCGAGGCTGTGCCAGCGTCGCCAACCTACGACGTGCAGACAGGAATTGTCGTCTCTGAGGGGGCGTCGTACTTCAACACGAGTTACAACGGCGCTGATCTTATGCCGCAGCAGATTTACGCTGACAGCGACACGGGCGACCGATCTGTCAAATACGGTAACATGCCGACTTTTGGCGACACGCAGCAAGGGTCTTTTTCTGACGACAAAACTTACTATTCCGCATTCTCTGGCGAACACATTGACATCGTAACTCTGGAGACAACCGCAGATCCGCCGAGTTCTTCTTACAATAGCTACCACACTGGGCCGCACCCCGATTTTGCCGACCCAGACAACGTAACATCTTCGCGATTTGTGCCAACGAACTGGTCTGGCTTAGTCAGCAATTACAACAACCAAGTAAACAACGCCTTATATTTTAGCTCGCACTCGATTGGCACACTTAGCGCGGCGGCGGGGCGTGTCTGCGGTTTCGCGAAAAGATCGAGCATGCGGGTTGCATGGCAAAACAACAACACAGACACCGCAATTGAGGCCATCAACGCGGTTATTGCATTCCATAACAACAAAAGCACAAACACCGCGACCGGATTTAAAAATCCCACGATTTTAATATTGGAATGGCAATACCTCCGCGACACTTATTACCTCGTCCCAGTCGCAGACGTTGCCAGCGTAACGGACGCCAACGGCACTGTTACTAAGGCGGCGGGCGGCTGGGGTAGCGGATCAGCAGGTGACGACTTTAGCGCTTTTACCGACCGAAACATTCAGCCGTTTCGCGTTGATTTAAGTGGGTCTGGCAATTGGCAATGGTGCATCAAACTGCCGTGGCAAGGCGAATACACAGCGCTCAAGAACGCGCTGCAAAGCGCATGGAACGCTGGCATTGTCGTGGTCGGCGCGGGGGGCAACAATGCGGGGGTCTACGTTCGGCGGGACGACGCAAGAAAAACCGGCGTGTTCATCACCACTGACAGCGCTGCGACGCGATACGAAATTTCAAAAGACGCAAACTGGATTGTCACAGGCTTCTCTGGAGCTTCGTCAAACAACACAAACTGGTATCCGTTTTATTCGTACGGGCCGCACGGCTGCGACGACGGAACTGTGATTGATGTAGCGGCTGGGCAGTCGTCGATGGGCGCACCTTTGCTTGACGCTTACTCCAACCGAGGCCCAGGAGTCGACATTATTGGGCGTGGCGCTGACACGTTTACGGCCCGCCCTATTTACACTTTAGCAGACGGGCAATGGGGATACTTTAGCGGCACGTCATGCGCTTCGCCGACCGTTGCGGGCAAGATTGCCTGCGAGATGGAAAAATACCTTTATCACCACGGATCTTACCCGACAAACAACCAAGTCAGAACGATCATCGCAGACAACTCGGTCGCTGACATGTATGGCGTCGAGCCTGTTAATTGGTCAAGCGTGACCAGCGCAAGCACTTCATACACTGTATCCGAAATTGACAGCGGGCCATCGGCAATAAACCTGCTTGAAATAAACGACAACTTGAATGGCAGTATTCGGCTTTCATCTTTAGCAGGCACCCCATCCCGCCGTGCGTTTTTTGACGGCCGAGGCTTCAAACGCAGCAGCACGCGCGGGGCGAGAAACTACGAAAGCACGGGGCCAACGTATCCGAGGCCAAATATTCGGATCGCTTCCAATGTAACGAGTGGCGGCGGCGGCGGCGGCGGCGGCACTGCGCCAACCGTTTCTGGCTCGACGTCAATCTCGATCATCGAAAACACCAGCACCAGCACCGTCTTGGCGACTTACACGGCCAGCGGCACGACGCCGATCACTTGGTCGGTCACAGGCACAGACGCCAGCAATTTCAACATCAACAGCAGCGGGCAACTCACCTTCGCCGTGTCGCCGGATTACGAAACTCCGGCAGATCGCTCGCAATCCATCAACGTCGTCGCGACAAACTCTGTCGGCTCCGACAGCCATGCCGTTTCGATCACTGTCACGGACGACACTTCTGAGAACGGCGGTGGCGGTCCTGTCTTCACCAACGGCGGCAGTGGCATCAATTTCACGCGCCAAGAAGGTTATGTGGGTGCGCCTGGTGTCTTTGGGTTTAGAGCGACTGGCACGGGGACGGT
>Ga0099849_1001742_pt1 | contig 10188 bp, 13 predicted proteins | sample CB_VirMetaG_4_FD_78177 | JGI IMG/M metagenome (GOLD analysis project Ga0099849, IMG submission 78177) | Freshwater to marine saline gradient viral communities from Chesapeake Bay - CB_1508_1M Viral MetaG | ecosystem: Environmental > Aquatic > Marine > Coastal | place: USA: Chesapeake Bay... | reverse complement strand
TCTGAGTTTCTCATTCGGGGTGACAGTGCCGTTTCCGCCCATCGTCAGCAGTTCTGGGCCACGTTCTCCAACAACATAGGTTTGACCGCCACGAACCTGCCCACCGAGCGCACGGCCCTGATATTGCTGTGATTGGATTGTAGCTACGTTTGCTAGGCCCATTGCAACAATACCTGCCGCCGCCGCAATATTGAACGGGAATGGGATCTCAGCCATCGCCTTAGTCGCACCAGCGTATGTGTCCATGACCGCCTTGCCTGATGCGTATGCTTTGTAGGCATCAAAAGCTGTCTTGTTGTATTGTCCTAGAGCTTGGAATCCATCTTCAGCAGTCTTAATCGCGTTCTCTTTTACTTCCTTGTCGCGCTTCATTCGCTCTAGCGCATCTTTGACGCGAAGCTCTTTTTCCTTCTCGATTCTCTTCGTTCTTTCTGCATCTTCACGCGCTTGCTCTGCTTCAGCTCTCTTTCTTTCTCGCTCTTGTTCTTTCTGTAACTGAATTGTTTTCTGTACACCGAGATTGATTACACGCTTTCTAAATGCCTCATCTTCTGCGGCTTTCTTACGATCCGCTTCAGCCTTTTCTTCTGCTTTACGCTGATCTTCAATTATCTTGATAGCCGCTTCAGCTCTTGCCTTCAACACTGGGTCATCAATTTGGGCGGCCTGAAGTTTTAGAATCTCTTCCCTTGTCTTGCCAGCTTCCTTAGCCATCTGCTCCATGCGTAGGACAAACTTAATGGCTTTGTCGTCTGACTTGCCAATAGCACTTGGCAGATTCTCAAGACCTTCTCTAAGAATCCGCATTTTTTCTTCTGCTGTTTCTGCTTTGACAGCCATATCCAGCAGATTTGCGACGAACTGCTTAGTCTCCAAGTCACTAGCACCTGCGGCAATCGCAACATTTGCTAGTTCGCTGGTAAATGCTACAAGACTTTGTGCGCCGCCATTCGGGTCAATAGTCGCCGCAAATAAAGCAAACAGATTGTTAGCTTGCTCTACAGATATTCCTGCCTGTTCAGCACCATCACGGAGAGCTTTCATTGTGCGCTCTGCGCCATAGCCCTGCTTGATTATGTTGTCAAACTCAAGAAGTAACCGCTGGAATCCGCCGCTTGCACCTTCAATACTCCGGTACATTCCTTCGCCTTCGATGCCAAGGGCAACAATCTGCTCTCGCGCTTTCGATGCGGCTATAGCGGCGGCATCCATAGCGATTGCTAACTGTAGACGGGCCGCTGATTCGCTTTTCTGCGCCAGTTCAAGAAGGCTTTCGGTTAATCCATAAGTGTCATCAGATAAAGTGTTTACCGTATCCGATACAATCTTAATGCTGGATGTGAATTTTTTTGCTGAATCTTCAGCCAGACCAAATGCTTCAGCAATGGTTGTCCCTACAACTACGCCGATTGCGGCTAACGCACCAAACACAGCTCCAGTTGGGCCAAAGATAGATAAGATTTGCGGCCCCTGTTGCGAGAAGATGCGCACAGCATCCGTACCCATTTGAGCCTGTACCGCAACGTCTTGGAACTGAACACCTAATTGACCTGCGGTAGTTGAAAGAGCTGATGTTGGCCCTTTCGTAAGACGCATATTTTTGCCGAAATTAGATACTTTTGTCGCTGTTTTCTCTGTTTCAACGCCAACTCTTTTGACTAATTTCTCTGCGTCAGCAAGGGTCTTTGTTTTTACTAGAAAACCTAGTTCTATGTCCATTTCGGCTCCTGATGCTTGTAGCTTGCCAGTGTCATCACTGCCTCAATCTCCCAATGATCCAGCAACCTACCTGTTAGCTTCATGTAACTTTCAAGCTCAGGGTATGTATGCTCCCTAAGTGAAGTATACGCCAACCAACAGTCATCGTGATGCCATGACAACTTTGGGGCTTTAGCAAGCTCTGGAGGCGTTATTCCACGACTCTTTTCAACCTGCCTAAGCGATTCCAAACGACTGATCTTGGAGCCTTCGGGGTAAGCGTTTATCCAGAAACACCATCTCCCGTAGGAAACAAACTCTTCAATCAGCCTTTGGTAAAATTTCCTCTGTCAATCAGGAATGCAAATAACTGAGTCACGATTTGCGGTGAGTTTTCACACAGCCAATTTGCGTTTTCCTCAGAATATTCAAACTCCTCATCACCTTTCGTGAGATTGCGCCAGCCAGTGATGCAAGATGCGATGATCGGCCAGAGATATTCGTGATCGAACATATCTAGCTCGTCTTTTTCCTTCATCTTTCTGCGCTGTTCTTTCTGCGCTAATCTCCATGCTTTTGAGTCCAAACCTTTGATGATAATAACTCCGTCACCATCTTCTCCGGTCATTGGATTCTGAAGCTGACACTCTGCGCCAGCTTCGTGCTGTTCAACTGTTGCCAGTTGGTTTAAGTCCATAAAACCCCCTAGGTTTTATTGTTTCTAAATTATGCCGGTGTGCGAGTAATGACGAGCTGTGAAGCGTCGGCACTGCTATACAGGGCAACGAAGTCCATGCTCACTGTAACCGCACCTTCCCCTGAAACGTCCGGCTGTCCTGAGTTGAACTTAACTTTTGTCAAATCAATGATATAGTCATTTCCATTCAAGTCCGTCAACGTGCATACAATGTCAGACTCAGTTTCATCTAGGAACTTCTCGTACAGTGCCTTGCTGTCGAAATAAGTGGTTAGTGAACCAGTGACGCGAGACTTGCCAATCGAAGGGCGGCTAGTTGTGTCAGAACCTACCAAGAACAAAGGCTCCAGACCATTCTCAATAGAAATATCGAGTGCTGTGACTGTTGCAATTGACGAACCACCTTCGTTGATCGATCCAGTAAATGAGTCAAATGGTGTGTTCCCAATGTCAGCAGAATAGGTTGATGAAGCAACTTCAGCAGTATCAAGTGCTAAATCCTTACCTACAACCCCGAAAGTAGTGCTAACCATAGCATTTGGGCTGATCGACATACTCATTGTGTTGAACTCACACCCTGTATAGCGATGAAACTCTGGAGTTGCTAAATCTGCAAACTTACGCTCAAGTGTGAAAGAGCGACGAGTTGTGCCTGTCTTTAGAACGTTAGTTGTCCAAGTTCCGCACATCACAGCTTCAAGAATGTCGTCAAATGCGCCGTATTCTAATTCAGCGGAAACATCTCCTGAAACAGACTTGTTGCCATGACGAAAATCTTCGACCTGCCGGTCACCGCGCAGTTTCTCTGATTCAATGCCATCTTTTGACAAAGCCAAAGTCGTTCCTGTGTGCGGTAAAGGAGTCCAAGTCGGTGTGCTTGGAGTAGTTCCATAGGTACTCTCTGCAATAAAGTGCAGGGAATGTTGTGCGCCGTTTGCGATAGCCATTTTTCCTACCTCGCGTCAGTATAAGTTTGAAAATCGACTGTCACTGGCACGAAATGAAACGCACCCTCAGTCACAGCAGGATCAATCGAAACAGATCGAATCCTGACATTTAGACCATTATAAGACAAAACAGTGCCTCTCTTAAAATGATCTGCCACAGAATCAGGAATCGTAGAACGCCCTGCCCCTGCTGGATAAACAACATCTATTTGATAAATGCCATTTGTTTCATCCTTGCCAGTAGAGCCAAGCCCCGCTTGTACTGTTCCTGCCGGTAAAAAGGATGGACTTAGGAAAGTTTGACTTGCCTCTGGCTCAAACTTTGTATTTGGCCAAGCGATAGAGTAGCCGCCACTCAGTGTCGCTAATCTACCATCTAATGCCGCTTGTAAATCATTAAAATGAGTAGCCATTATTTCACCTTAGCCATCTGCATAGCCCTGAAAAAACCACTCATATTTTTACGCAACATCCCCTGCGGAGCCTTCTTGGAGAAGCCATTTACAGTCTTGCCACTTCCTTTTTTTGGAGGATTTGGATACAGGCCGTACTCAACAACCCGTGCGTAGGGCAGATTGTTGAAGAAGAAAAATCTTTGCCCGTTCTTTAAGCGATCAAGTGCTTTCTCTACTCTCGCTAAAGACCTTTTGCCTGAAGGATCGTTGGCCTTGTTTGTCCTAACGCCCACTCGACGATTACTGGCGTACCAGTTATTTTTGAGCTTACCCTTATCTACGGGCGTTTCTTTAATGATCTGCTTGCACGTTCTTTTGATTTGACGACGGACTTCACGATTGACTCTATCCATCAATCCAGTAGTTGCGGCAATAGCATTCCCAGCATCAACGATCATTTTCTCACCTGCAAGTTACAAGCTAAGATAGTACTAGCCGGTTGAATGTTGGAGACAGCTACAACCCGATAATTCTGACTATCAAGGGATACTCTATCACCCACTTGGTATGAGTGACCTTCTGCAAGTACGCGACGATCACCTGCCTCGATGTTATCTAAAGTCAGCTCTTCAGCAGAATAATCAAACACGCAAGCGTACTTTGTAAACGTCGTAGTAGTTTGCGTCTTTTGGCCTGTCGTCGCGTCATACGCCCCATCTGCCGTACGAGTGAACGTCAACTGCCTCCCGAACTTCTGAAGCAAGGCTCCAGCACTATTCTGTAACGCAGTGTAGTTGAAGCTCATAACCTTCCTACGATAGTCGCCGGTTGTACCAGTTTACTCAACGCAGAAGTGAGCGCAGGTGTAATCGTACGGTTCTCGCTGTTGTCAGCGTATTGAATCTCAATATCACCGATCTTCTCGCGGATTGTCCTGCGGTCTTGGTTATTTAGTTCTGAATAGCCGTCTGCTTCGACTTTAACAGCCTCGTACACGGCTTTCTTCACTTGGGCAGGTATTTCCGTCGCATCAGCATAATAGCCGTCTATGAGGGCTTCTGTGCGCGGCCATTGGAGGAGTTGGTTTTCATTAGCTTTGTTACCAATGAACACTAATTGTTCAAAGTAATCCATTGCACGAAGCACATAGCGTTCAAGCACTGTGTCTGAATCTGACGCACTAATCCCTCGTGCGTTCGCCCATGCGCGATAATCAGCTAGGGTAATGTAAGAATTAGCCCCAGAAACGACTGACCCATCTTCGACTACAAGTGCCATTACTCTTCCTCTTTGAACCCGCCGGATTTGTATGCCGGAATCATTGACTCGTGTGCATACGCAACTCTGCCGTCAGCGTGAACCATCTTTGTCGTCCCTTTCGGGGCAGATGTAGTTTCAACGACAACCTCTTCTTCGACAGTTACTTCTTCAACCACGTCTTTTTTAGCCATGATTATGCTTCCCTGTAACCGCCTGATTTGTAGTCTTCAACCATTGATGGATGAACACTTGCTGTCTTGCCCTCGTCATTAACCATTGTGACAAGCGCATTGGATTCTTTCTTTGGAGCCGTCTTCTTGACCGCTGGCTTCTTAGCCGGAGCTTTCTTTGCGGTAGTCTTTGATTCTGCCATCTTCAGCTTCCTCATCAAAAACGGGGGCCGAAGCCCCCGCTACTTTTAGCCAACCAATGTGGCAATGAAGTCAGACTTCCAAGCCTTAACACCCCAAGATGCCGCAACTTCGATCATAGTCTTACGATAGCCCTTATAAACACGGACTTCAAAGACCAATCCTGAAACTGGGTCTTGAACTGTCATAGCGTCGTCTGCTGTGTCTCCGCCTTGTGGTACTGCTGGCGCACGAACCGCCAACTCAAGAGCGCGACGATGGAACGCAATGTTCGCTGTGTAGCTGTTGCCCACAGTGATTGCGTCGTTGTCAGCTTCAGCCGCAGTCAAACCAGTTCCGCCGATGACGAATGAACCGCCAGAAAGAGCTGTATTAACAACGTACTGAGTTGATGTACCTGCGAAGGTCACAATGTCACCTGCAAGGATAGTTCCTGTACCAGTGTCAGTTGCGATTGTCGTATCACCGACAGCAGATGATGCATCGTTCAACAGGTAGCCACTACCAGTACCCTTGGTGTGAGTGCCGACTTGTGCAGACTCGCGGATGCCCAGACCTTGAAGATCAAGCAAAACGCCCTGACGCAGAAGATCAGTACCGCCAGCAGTATTTGCTTGCTGTAACTGAGCCAACTGACGCAAGTTAGTTCCTGCGAGAGTGTTCAGTACCAGTGATACTTGACCGTCGTTTTGTGGCATACCGTTGTCAACGAGGATTTGGCGAATCTCAGCAATCTCTGAGAAGTTAGAGCCAAATGGTGTTGTACCGGCAGTACCGAACGCACGAGAAGAGTTCGTGTAGGCTTCTTCCCACAAGTCCTGCTCCATTTCGTTTGTCAGAGTACGCATTGCCTGAGCAATCTGGTCACCGTACACAGTCTCGTATCCAATACCGTTGTTCAAGTGGAGAATGTCTTCACCAGTGTACGGAATCTGAACTGCACGAGCGTTTGTGATGCTCAGAGTCTTGTTATCAACAGTCTGATCGGTTCCTTCTGGAATCGTCATAGACTCTGATACGTCAACTGCTGTTGCTTCGCGTGTGAATGATGCACGAACTACGTCACCCTTCGCCGCTCGCTCTGAGCCGTTAGCGTTAATTGTAGATGCAGGGATAAAGCCAACCAGCTCACGCCCTACTACGTCTGCGGCTTTGTAAATGTCTGCCGCCAAATCTGTTAATACGTTAGCCATGTGGCCTCTCCTTAATCATTAAATACTCTGCCTCCCTCTTTCAGGAATTGCGCTCGTTGACCTTGCGCTAATGCCTCAAAATCTGTTCGGCTGATCTGTCGATTGCCCACATCGGCCCTGCCTTGTGAACGAGTGGCCCCGCCACCAGTTGCTTGGATTCCATCGACTAAGAACGGAAAATCGTTCTTGACCGTAGTCACCAAATCATCGAGCGAACTGACTGTCAGTTGACCTGAGTCATCAGTCACTCTAATTTCTCCATCTAAAAGCGTAAGCCTCTGACTTAGCTTTTCTTCCAATAATTTTGCCTTACCTACGTCTTTTGTCAACGTAGAAGCAATCTTTGTGGCCTCCGACTGCACTTTTTGTCGGGTAGCCAGATAATTCATTTCTTCGATTTTTTGGCGTAGAGTTTCGGCTTCTTGCTTTTGGCTTTCATAAAGCTCTTGGTATTGCCCGTTTTCTTTAGCATACCTCTCTTGGTCAGCTCTGGCCTTGGCATCTAACTCCTCCTTCGCTCGCTGTGCGGCCTTCTTCTCAGCCAACAGCTCGTCGTTTTTCGCCTTGAGTCCCGAAACTTCTTCCGCGACTTTCTCTTCCAGACTCTTATCCAGAGTCTCCTTGAACTTCTCGGCCAGTTGTTGTTTGACCGTATCGTCCAGTTCTACTTCATTCAAAAATTCCATGCTTCACCTCTAGCTTCGCACGTTGAGTCTCAGACTCCAGTTACAATTTTAACCTATTAAACACTTCAGGTTCGACTTTTCTTAACTCATCGAGCGTCAGGGTTTTCCCTGAATCATCAACGAACTTAGAAAGATTTAAGCCCCCGCGACGAAACAACCGTCCTCGCGTGACTCCTAATACTTCATCTTGGAAAGATGCGGGTTGTCTAATCAACCATGATTCATACGTTGTGGTCTGCCTGACCTTTGTCTTACCTTTTGCGCCTTCTGCTGTCCGAGGCTTTGGCTTTTTTACCCGATCCTCAAACCCCGCCTTCACTACCGGAGTGATCGTCGAGCGACAGTTGAAGTGCGCCGGAGGCTTCGGTGACTTTTCAGGATCATCCGTCAATGGATATATTTTTCCATCTCTCCCTGCACAAATGATCGACGTACGAGAATCGAGAACAGCAACCCACTCATACCCATCGAACAGACCAATGTTTTCTTGCAGGACAGTATCTCTCGTTTTCACGGACACATGATTACTGATCGTGCGGATCATCGAACCTGCTTGCTTCTTGTGCAATCCGGTCACAGATTCAGCCCGTCGTCCGATCTGAAAGTTATCTTCCCGCATCGTCACACCATCTCGAATGGCTTGCATGAGCTGAACGGTCTTGGTTTGCCGGAAGGCATTTGCCACTCCGCGCACCGTTGCCCCAGCAACTCCAGCAAGTAAAACTTCAGCAAAAACAGATAGTTCCGTGCGAAATGCAGAAGGTACTGTAATATCTTCTCCGATGATTCGACTGAGCAATCCTGCGTTCCAATCTATTTCTTGAGCCGCAAGTTCCCGTGCATCATCAGCAACTTTGTCTGTCAGAGCTTGATATTGCTCCTCGGCAAACAGTTGGACTTCATCCATAAATCGATTCAGACGTGCAAGATCAAGATCAGTCAACTCTTCGTTGCGAAGTTCATCCTGAATCATCTCTTTTACACGGTCTACATATTGCGACGCTTCTTTCTCGCGCCCTGCGGCATACCTTAATATGAAAATTTGATGCCTTGTTATGGCATCTTGTATCTCATCAGAAAGTGCCATTGACTACCATTTCGTTTTATCAGCCCAATATGCCGCAGACATTTTGCCCTTGGCGATGTTCTTTGCATGACGTGCCTTGAATGATGCACGTTTCTTCTTCATTGCTTCTGACTCACCGGCTTTCGGTTTACCTGCGGTCTTTGCGCCCTGTTCGCCAAATCGGATGGTCTTCACCTTATCACCGACTTTTGCGACAACGACGTGAGATTTTTTCGGGTGACTTGGCGTTCTTTTGGGTTTGTTATACCCAGTAACGCCAACACGAGCGAGCCTAGGGTCTTTCTTAGCCACGAGTTGCTCTCCTCACTGCTTTCCTTTCGGACGGCGTGTACTTGGCTGTTTGCTTTCCTGATTTGGTTGCTTTGTTTTTGGCTCGGCTTCCTGCGGCTTTTTGACCGGCTGATAGTGATTCCCGTGCCTTCTTCGGAAGATAGCGAGACTTACCTTCTTTGCCAGTGTAGTCCCAATCCTGCTTAGTCCACTTAGATAAACTATTGCTTGGCTTCTTAGCCCCTGCATACTTACCGCCTTTGTCCTTGTAAATCTTAGTCGCTAGTTGCATGGCACGGGCAGAATGCTTCCCGCCCATCTTTGCTTTGGCTTCCGCTTTGGCCTTCTCCCAGAGTTTAGGATTGGTTTTCTTCGCCGTTGCCATTCGTTATCTCCTGCGCTGGTGCAAAGCCGATCATTCCAGATTCGTCTTGCACGTCCATCAGTGTTCGTTCTGGTTCGACAATCCCTGCCGACTTGAGTCGATTGAATATGTCCTGTTCCGAGACGATTGATCTATCGAGCAAAGTGACCATCGACATAATCAACTGCGGATCAAGAGCTTTATCGTAAAACTCACGGTTAATCTCAAACTTCGCATCGGATGTATCTACACCCATAAACTCACCGACCCAGCCAATGCACGTCTCAATCGCTTCCGAAAGATTCCATACCACATCACCAAGGACAGAGTTTTCACTTGCAAAGCGGATTTTCGCCGCTTCAGCAGTCTCTCGGTCTGCGCGATCTGTGATAATCCGTGCGCCGATCATGACCATTTGCTCTTCTTTGGTCTTCATAGCCTCCATCACCAGTTGGTTTGGATTGGCTTGAAGCAAAGTGGCAGAACCCGTCTCACCTAAGACGTGACCAGCACGAGAACCAAGTTTGATTCCTTGTGGGTTGTACTCCTTGAACTGTTCCAACGAGAGGGAATGCGTGAGAAACAGGCTGGGTTGGCCCACAAGGAAACAGGACTCTTCGTAATCTGCTGAGTTACGGAAGTGAGCGATGTTGACTTCGGCAATATCCGCCAAAGGTGCATCATCAATCGTTGAGTCGTTATTCTTTGCCCCTACGAACACCAGCGGAATCTTATCCCAGTTGGTTCCGTCAGCTCTTGTCGGGTAAAACTCTTCCGTGAATGGCTCGTCTTCACGATAAATCTGCTGAGAATATCCCTGTTCTCTCAGTCGGAGAACGCGATATTGAATCTTCTTGGTGTGGTCAAACTCATCCGCCGCCACCAAGTAGTGTTCAGCGATCACTACTGAGGTGAGCATTCTGCGGCCACCGACAATATCTGTCTTCCAGTTAATGACTTGTTCCGCTGTGTACGGAATGATACTCGCTCGGAGGTTCATTCGTTCCACATCTTCCGCACTGAGGCCAGTTTCAATCTGCGGATAGTCAACGAGGAATACCGTGCGCCCCGTTTCCATGACGTTGGACATTTCGTCTTTCGATAGCTGGATCAGAGATAGTCCGTCGCCTGTCGCATCTTTTCTCAGATACTCCAAGTCTTCCGGTAGTTCGATTCTTGGGTTCTTGCGGAATGCCGCACCCACTAGCGCATTTTTCGTG
>Ga0099849_1001736_pt1 | contig 10207 bp, 14 predicted proteins | sample CB_VirMetaG_4_FD_78177 | JGI IMG/M metagenome (GOLD analysis project Ga0099849, IMG submission 78177) | Freshwater to marine saline gradient viral communities from Chesapeake Bay - CB_1508_1M Viral MetaG | ecosystem: Environmental > Aquatic > Marine > Coastal | place: USA: Chesapeake Bay... | reverse complement strand
TGAACATCCTGTATGGATAGTCCTACCATGTAATCACAGTCTTCATGACCTTCCGGAAAATACTCTTCTTCCATTAGTTAAATCCTGCTTGGAACTTATTCCACTCAATAGCATTTTTAATTTGGAAAGTTCTGTTAGAGACTGTTTTGATAATCTCTTCCAAGAACTTTAGCATCACATCATAATATCGAATCTTCATATCGATAGCAGATAATTTCTCATCTGCCTCTAGATGCCTCTGTATAGCGTCTTTCTCCCGTACTTTGTATGGAAAGGGTTCTTCAACGTAGACTTCCGCTGGTGCCTTTCCTGTATAGTAGTTATACCGTTCTAGTTTTACACGGCTGTAAGAATCTCTCGATCTCTCTCGAAGAAGAGTAATCGTGTTGTAAAGTGTATAGTATTTAGAATGTAGTTGAGGTATTCTAAGTGATTCATCATGTAAGTTATCAGGATCAATGACAGAATCTCTCTGCCACATCTCCTGAATTTCATCAAGATTCATAAAGGATCGCCTTTCGTATCAGTGATATTATAGACAGTATACTTGAAGTTTGCCTCTGCTGTAAAGTAGTTGATGTCCGTTTCGGTGGCATCAAATTCCAGAGATGTCAGACCAACGGGAAAGAGATTTAAGAATTTGATAATCGCAACATCCCTGTAGTTACTATTGAGGATGTGAAGACTTCCGTCACAGAACTGCTCTTCCAAATCCCTGCCACCATCTTCATCAGTTGTTTTATCGATGAACTGTTGTGGTGTTTCTGGGAAACCAAGACCAGTCAACCAATTATGAACAGCAACATAGTTCTCAAGATTTTCATCTACCAGGAATCTAAGAGTAAGATCACCGTATGTCAGTTTATCTCCTGGTACATCGATGTTCTTGAGGTATGAGGGTTGTTCGTAAGTGCCTAGATTAATTTCAGGTATTCTAGCAGAGTTGCAGAAAAAATCAACCTTTGGAAATTTAGAAAGACTAAACTTGAATCCTACCGGTGCCAGAAAGTTTCTGTTTGCAATTTGTTTTCCCAAAGGTGATGTAGTCATTAGTCGTCCTTAGTTTTCTTTTTCATTGAGTTGATGAATTTGCGGTAAACTGCAGCAGCAGAAGATTTACCCATCACCTTTGCTCTTTGCTCCATAGCAATTGCTGCTTGGATTTTGTGTGCATGAGATCTACCGGACTTCTTAATCTTGGCAACGCTAGATCTTGCAGTTGCCTCATCTTTAAATCCTAAACCATGAATGGTTCCTTTCGGATCTTCATCAGTATAAAGATCGGAGTGTTTTTTGGATTTAGCGGGTTGTCCTTTTTTTCTTGGAATTCTAGGATTAGAACTCTCCAAGAATGATTTTAAGGTCTTCATTCACCTCCACCCCCATTGCCACCGCCATTTCCTCCGTTACCATTACCATTGCCACCATTGCCATTACCATTGTTTCCGTTGCCATTTCCATTGCCGTTACCGTTTTTCTTTTCTTGATCTGAATGAGATCTCATACCAAAGAAACCGTATCTACCGACGTTTTTTATCCTGGCAACGCACGTTTTTAACTTCTTATCGTATTTGTATCCAGGAGGACACTTACGTTCCTCTTGAAATTGTTTGAAATTTTTCATCAGTCACTGATGATGAGGTTATACCACTGCTCACTCATACCTTTGATGATATCGTCAGCAGACTCTTTGTCATCAGCATATCCTTCGCTAATAAGATGGTCAACGACCGTCTCATAGTTCTTGAATACTTCCTGCATTTGCTTTGGTGTAGGTTTCATAGCGCAAAGGTTTTATATGTATTTAGTTATTCTTGAACGATAGTGCAACCTGTCCAACCACCATTGGTTCCATCAGTATTAGCAATCTGAGCGTTTGCTTTTACTCTACTGGTGTATCTTTTTCTTTGGTCAAAATTGTCGGTCCATCTACCGTTACCGACGTAATAGACAGTCACCTCAGGATCTAAAACGTGTGGTTTTTTGATGTGATGATTTGCCATTTTACTGTTTTTAAATATTTAGACGGGAGTCTTCTCTATAATGCCTAACTCTGTGGCAGTTAGAACATAGCATAACGCACTTATCTACCTCTTCCAAAATTACTTGCCAATTCCTATCTAACGCTGGAGCAATCTCAAACTTCTTTTCCAAAGGGTTTACGTGATGGAAGTCATACGCCGCTTTGTGGAATGATCCACCACAGTCAGCACACTTATTACCAAAACGCTCTATGAGTTGATCTTTTCTTTTATCCCGTCTTTTAAGGGAATACGCATTTCTTGCTTTCTTATCTTTTAATGGCATAAGGTTCACAACGTGTTGTGAACTATTTAGACAAAAAAAGAGGTCCCGAAGGACCTCCGAAGAATCTGTGAAACAAATCACATAAGATTTTGGACTTTAACGCGACGATAGTAGCGGTTGGCGTTGACGGTAAGTGCGCCACTGCCTTGAGCGGTTCCTTGTGCGAAGGGGTTCGCGACCATGCCGTAGCGAGTCTTGAATCCGATCTTGGGCTGGAAGGTGTCCTGACCAACTGCACGAACCATCTGAAGGGGAACGTAAGGGCAGTAGAACAGACCAGCGTCGTAAGGGGAGGAACCCTTATAACCAGCAACGTAGTACTGATCAGCGGCAGAGTTTGCAGAATAAGGATCGATGTAGACACGATACTTACCAGCAAGAACACCAGCGAAGGTGTTACCGGTGTCATCAACGTTGAGGTTAGCGTTGAGGGCGGGGGTGTAGTCGAGTACACCAGCCATGGTCAGAGCGGAGGCAACGTCTGCGGAGCAGAGGATCATGTTGCCCTTGCCTCTACGAGTGCGCTGGGCAATCGCGTTAGCATCTCTTTCGATTTGGAAGATCAGACCCTTGAACTTCTCAACAGACCAGCGACCGTTGGAGTCGGTGTCGAGGTCGAATGCACCAGCGGTAGCAACGTTTGCTTGAGCACCAGTCTCAGCAACACGATAGATGGTTCTGATGACTTCGCGGTTGATTTCAGCGAGGATCTCAGTTGACAGGATGTTTGCCAACTCAGCCTCAGCGTTCAGACCGTGAATCGCCTTGAGGTCTTGAGCGAGTTCTAAGGAGTACTCAGCTTTCAGAGCGCGTGACTTGGCGGTTACGGTGACCTTCTCGATCGAGAATGCCATCTCGTTGAAGGCATCGCCAGAGGTGCCGAGATCTTCAGCCTGAGCGGTGGTCATACCCTGACCGACGCTGTAGGTAGAACCGTTTACGCCAGAGTTGGGGTTAAGTGCAGCAGGGTTAGAACCGGATTGACCAGTTGTACCCATACCAACGTTGGATCCACCGAAGTCGAATCCTTCGTTCTGACCGGAGAATGCGGTATCTGCTTCGTCGAACAGAGCTTCGGTTCCACTCTGAGTCTTGTAGCGTGAACGCATTGCGAAGATCAGTCCGGTAGGACCGTTCATGGGCTGAACGCCTGCGAGGTCATAAGCGACCAGGTTAGGCATAGAGCGTCTGATCAAGGAGATCAGTACGGGGTCGAAACCAGCAACAGGACCTGTTGCGGTTGCACCGCCACCGAAACCGCCTGTACCAGCAGCGTTGGTGGGGGATTCAGAGAGGAATTCTCTCTCTTCTTTTAAAGTTTGTTCTTGGTTCTCCAGGAGAACGGCGGTAACCATTCTACGGTGTGCGTCTTTGATAGGATCTTGTCCGTCCGCATCCAGTAGGGGTGCCCACTTCTCCTGCAGAGCCTCTTGATTAATAGGGGCGTGCATTTGAATTTAACCTCGTTAAAAAGTTACAGTTTGAACGTATAATTTAGAAATCACTTTCTGGAGACTCTGTTCAGAGTCTGAAGGTATTTCTCCATCGTACCAGAAACTTCCTGGTAGGTGGGTTGATTAGTTTCTTCAGAGAGATTCTCTGCAGTGTCTCTTTGAGCGCCTGCATTCTCAGGGAAATACGATTCCTTGAGAGTTACGAGCTTCTCACGATAGTCTGACTCACTTTCAAACTCAACATTTTCGACAAGAGAAGCGAGTTTGTCCTTCTGAGTGGCGGCGAGACCCTCAGTTACGTCTGCAAAAACTACATCCGCAGTGGATTCTGCTAATCTTTTGTTCAGAGCAATATTTCTTTCGATTTGCTCGTTGAGTTTTCCTTCCATTTCATCAAGTTTATCTACCATGCTCTCGATGACATCATATTTCTCTTCAGGGATAGTTACATAATGTTCTTCAAAAAGACTCTTCATTCCGGTGAGGAATGATTCGGTCATTTCGGTCTGGAGACCGTGCTCAACTGCGAGTTGGTTCTCAGAGACCCACTCGTCAGCAACATATTCAAGATAAGAGTCAACACGCTCTTGAAGTTCCGACTTAATAGTTGCAACTTCTTCAACGAGTTGCTCTTCATAAGCGGACTTAATGGACTCTTCGACTTCAACAATCTTAGATTTGATTGCTGCTTCGAAGATGGTGCGTGCCTTCTCTTGGAATTCTTCGGAAAGTTCTTCGCCTTCGAAGAGTGCATTAACGTCTTCTTCGACGCTAAACTCTTGCTCAGCGATAACCTCTTCTTCAGTAGTCTCTTCTTCAGAAACGACTTCCTCTTCGGTGGTCTCCTCTTCGGAAACAACCTCGTCGGTTACGGTCTCTTCTTCTTCGATGACTGCTTCGGAATCGAGTTCTTCTTCTTCCTTAACACCCGCTGGAGCAGGATCGGCAGGTTTTGCACCTTTGGTTACAACATCCTTAACTTGCTTAAGGGTTGCACCAGGTGTTTTCAGCTTAGCACTATCGTCGTCTGAGCGATAGTTTTCGGGGGTAGGACCTCCAAGATCCTCCACAGATCCGGCAACGGAAGTATCCATTGCGTCTGCAGGCTTCGCCCCTTTGGTTACTACGTTTTCCATTTCTTGTAAATTGCTACCAACGGACATTTGAATATGTGATTAAGTATTAATCTGTATTTATTTATATTATTAGAGATTTGCTAAGAAATCGTTGAATAACGACAACTTATGCTCCTCAAGTGCTTTTTGCTGGACGAGTGTGTTAATTCTCTTCTCAGTCTTTTCTGCGAGTTGTTCGCGGAGGATTCCTCCTTCCCATACCCACTCTTTTCCTTCCATAATTCCTGACACAAATGCATCAGGTGCAGAAGGATCAGCAACGATGTCTGCAGCGGTTGCTAACATGAAGTCTTCACCGACAACTTTACATCCTTGATCTTCTCTCAATGAACCAACACCACGAGAAGAAACTCCCAGAGTTACTCCTTCACCGATGAGAGATTTTGCAATCTTACCCATTGGTGTATCGAGGAGTTGTGCCTTACCCATAAAGTTGTTTCCCTTTTGCTCAAGGGAGACGATTTTATGAGAAACTCGGTCAAGGTTTACGGTAGGACCATCGGGATGTCCCAGTTCACCCAGAGCACGACCCTTATTTACGAAAGCTTCGTTATAACGATTTACTTCCTTGGAAAGAGTGGCAACAGGATACATTCTTCCATTGCGATTTTTGATATCGCCTTGTAAGAAAACACCCTCAATAAACATCTTCTTGGCATTTCCTTTGCCTTCGACGATGAATTTTACCTGAGATACTTCTTCTGTGATAAGTTTCATTTGTTTAGCCAGTAAATCCTACTTTTGCACCCTTGACAGCAGCGTTTGCAGCAAATACGCATTGTGTTGGGTTTTTTTCCAGGAACTCAGTTGTTCCTCTCAACATAGTGAAAGAACCTACAACATCACCGCTTCTTGTCTCTACAACAGTGACAAGGTGATCAGCAGAAGTTGCTGTATTTGTTAAACGAACAACAGTTGCCTCAGTGAAACTTGTTGCTGTTCCAGTTGTTGTAGGAAGTGCTGCTTCTGCACCCTTACATAAAGTTCGTGACATTATTCTTGATCCTCTTGGGGCTCTTGATCAACTTCAGTTTCAACTTCCTCTTCTTCAGATTCTGATTGGTCAAACATAGACTTTGCTACGTTAGGACGAAATTGATCAATTTTTTCTGCCGCTTTACCGTACAGAATGTCCTTGATTTCATCAGAAACTTTCGCAGCCGCCGCGTCTTGGGCGATTAAGTCGATAATATTATCCATAAAATAGGTATAATGTATATTTTCTATTTATATCTCTGCCGCTTTGGCATCTGCTTCAACCGAAGTAGCGTCCATTTCTAGGTCTGGTTCTTGTGGAACGTCGCCCATCATACCCATTTCATCACCTTCTCCAGGTAAAGGTTCTCCAGTAACAGGATCTACTGCACTGGGATCGGGTAAGATTCCGTCTTTAATTTCTTGATCAATTTGCTCATCAATCTCCTCAATTTCAACATCGGTCTGACGCAGAACTCTCTTACGAAGATATTCGACAGAATAATACTTGCCGAGATATGGTTCCATTGTTGCTGCAAGACCCAATCTTTCATTAAGAAGTTCGGTCTCTTTTAGTTCGGCAAACTGATTATCATATAAGAAGTCATACTGAATGTGATCGGAAAGAATCTCCCAATCTTCAGGAGTGATAATGTTCTTGAGAATCAATTGCGTTCTCAACATATCATTGAAGAGATTCGCAAATCTCTTTCTCAAACGACCAACGAATTTGGCGAATTTTAATTCGTCACGAAGGATCTCTGATGATCTTCCCAAATTAAAACCACCATCAGCAGCGATTCTAGATTCGGGAACACCAAGTGCTCTGTAGAGTTTCTTCTGGAAATATTCAATATCGGAGAGTTCTCCCAGATTCTGACCGCCAGGCAGGGTAGTGATCTCAGTTCCGCGACCACCTTCTCTACGAGGTAACCAGAAGTCCTCCATCATAGACATAAACTTGCGGTCATCACGAACTTCACCAGTAGATGCATCGTAAACCAGTTTATTTCTGTAGCGAGACATAACCTCTTTGAGGTATTGCTCTGCTTTTACCTTAGGAAGATTGCCAACGTCAATATAGAAGATACGACGTTCGGGTGCTCTGGATAATCTGTAGATAACCAAAGAATCCTCAATCATTCTAAGTTGATTGAGTGCTTTGATTGCCTTGTGCATATAGGAAAGGCAAGTACCCTTGTTCCTATCAAATAGACCAGAGGTCACATATGTGATAGAGTCTTTAGCGATTTTTACAGACTTTTGCTTGCTTGCACTATTACCGGAATATACGCCAGTAGGATACTGAGGTTTTGGTGTATAGATGTAATACTCTTCGATTTCAGGATAATCTTGCTTTTCTTGATTTTTATTATCTTGTACAGTTATCCCAGCAATACTAGTTTTATTATCCTTTCTCTCTTGACGAACATACTTCATCTTCATGGGATCAATATATCTGATCTCTTGAATCCCATCCTGAGGTCTCTTGACATCAATGACCTTCATATAAAAAAGTCTTCCGTCAATATACCAATTTCTAAAAATTTCATGAGACTTCTTATCGAAGTCCATCATTTCTTTAATATGTCTAAATTCTGATCTAATCTTACTTTTAATGCTATCACTAGCATTAACATTTGATAATTCAATTTCAATAGGAGAATCATAGAGGTCGCTAACAATCGCCTCATTGACAACATCTTCAATAGCACCATCACACTCAGGGTGAAGTGCCATCTCACGATATCTTCTAATTAAGTCGTACTCAGTTCTATAAACACCTTCAATATCTACGTATTGACCATAAAAACCAGACTGAATAAAATAATCTGCCCCGTCCTCATTATTAGGAGGAACGGGGGAGACTACCGAGTCTGGTTTATTATCTGAATCATCAATTGAAAAACCAAAAAGTTTGGCCATAATAAGTTAAATTAGTCTTTTCCTTCTTCTATTTAGTTGATGTCTTCACCGCCTGCATTAGCGCCTACTCCCTTGAGAGCTTCCCACCACTGAACTTGGAATTCAACAGTGAACTCTTCAACAGAGTCGGTTGTCTCATAAGAGAGATCAATTGCACTAATTTGAGTGGGGAATACATCGTGGAACTTGTAAGTTCTCAGAGTAGATCCATCACGGTCAAGTTGGTGGACATAAGCATCAGGTTGATATGCAGCAGGATCTTGTGCTCCAGTTGCATCTTCCATGTTGTTGATGAAGTTCATCCACTTCTCAAACGCAGAGCGAATGGAGAAGTCAACATCGTTAATAACAGTGATTGTCCAGGTATCGAAGGTTCTATCACCAGCGATCTTCAGAATTCTACCTCTGAAGTTTACTTCGATTGGAGTGATGTTTGAAGCAGGAAGCTGTGCTGCTTTACACAGGAATCTTGACTTTTCCTTGACATCGTTGTCGATTGTCAAAGGATCGGGGAAGACGAGTTCTACCTCAAACAGATTGGGGCGAGCACCGCCACCTGCCATCTTGCTCTTAAAGCTGGTGATTGTTCTTAGTGGCGGTCTATTAAATTGGGTTGCCATTGTTCTTTATTCCTTTATGAGACGAGATTAAACAGTGCCGATGACTTCATCGAACGAAACACCAGTTCTGGTGGCAACGAAGGTAAGACCAATAAAGTTGATTGATCTTGCAGGTTTAATAAAGATGTCTGCAATGAACTCATTATTATCTATAATGGCAGCAGTGTTATTTGTTTCGTCACAAACAACTCTGAAGTCAGTGATACCTCTCTTCGATTGAACATCGCGGAGGAAAGGTTCAACAATGTTCACGAAGTTAGTTCTCGTGATTTCATCGTTGAATTCGAAGAGTTGATCTTTCGCAGCAGCGGAGATTGCATCTTCAAGGAAGATGAACAATCTACGAACGTTGATACGATCGAATGCAGATGCCTTACCAAATGCAGTCTTGTCACCAAAGAGGATGATTCCTGCTCCGGGAGAGAAGATTACAGGGTTAACTCTGTTTGAATAGAGTCTGTCTCTCTGTGTTTGAGAGGGGTTATATGCAAGTTTGACAGCATTGAGGATTGCACCTCTTGCAGTTCCAGCAGGTGAGAACCAGGGGAAGTTGTTGATGTCATTTCTTGCACAAGTTCCAGCAATGTCTCCGTTAAGGGGAACATAGCGGAAAGTATCTGCGAATCTATCGAACATATACTTGTAACCGCTATCGACTACAGCATATGAAGAAGATGTCAGGGGTGCCTGGAATGCAATGACGTTATCCGTCATATCAGCAGCAGACTTAAGAACGGTTGTATCTCCAGATCCACCTAAGAATGCACCTCTGTTAGGTGAGACGAATGCAACAGCGTCTTTTCTGATTCCAGCGACAGCAATCAACTTGTTAGCAAGTGCCTGTGTCTCTGACTGAGAGTAGTTACCGGATCCCATCAACAGGAAGTCGATGTCGAACTCATCAGTATTTTCGAAGAGATCGTAACCTGCAACCAGTTCTCCAAGACCAGCAGTCAGTGCGCCAGAAGCAGTAATGTCTGTTCCACCGTCATAGTTTTCACCATTTGCTAAGGTGAGAGTGTTTGCACCAGTTCCAGAGAAGCTGATTCCTTGTGCATCCTGATCCCATCCACCATCAGCAAACTTGGTGAATCCACCAGAGTTGAATGAAGTTGTGGTAATACCAGCGGGTGCTCCACCACCAAAGATGTTAGTAGAGTTGTTTGCAAGGAACTTTCTCCAGTAGGAGGGTGCTCCAGCAGAGAACTCAGCATCTTTTGCTTTGGAAAGATTCAGGTGCTTTTCAAGAACCGTACCTGCATTTCCGGTGATAGTTCCTTTGTCGTCAATTACAACAACGTGAACTTCATCAAATCTAGAACTTCTAGCAGCAGCGTAGGATGAGGTTCCAGGACGATCTGCGATGTTGTTCCACTGAATTGTGGAGTTGCTCAGATTGATTTGTTGTGCATCGAACCAGTCAGCGGTTGAAGTAACGGTAGTTGTGCTACCACCACCAGCATTTGCACCAACTTCGTAAGAAAGAAGTCCAGCATTGTTAAACTGATAGACACCACCAGGTTGATAGTCTTTGGAAGTTTCAATTCCTGCTGCACTGACGTGTGATACGAACTTAACACCAATTGTTGAAGTGTTAACTTCGGTAATGATTCCTTTAAAGTATCCGTCAAGAACAGTAGTTGTTCCTGCTCCAGGAAGAACTGTGTTTGTAGGAACTGCTTGGGTAACACCCATACCGACTGTCAGTGTGGAAACACCAACAACCAGGTTTTGGTCTGCCTTGCCATCAACGATTGCAACTTTGATACCGTTTGACCAGGATCCGGGA
>Ga0099849_1001734_pt1 | contig 10211 bp, 11 predicted proteins | sample CB_VirMetaG_4_FD_78177 | JGI IMG/M metagenome (GOLD analysis project Ga0099849, IMG submission 78177) | Freshwater to marine saline gradient viral communities from Chesapeake Bay - CB_1508_1M Viral MetaG | ecosystem: Environmental > Aquatic > Marine > Coastal | place: USA: Chesapeake Bay... | reverse complement strand
CTTGTAGCCTTCTTCGTGCATGTAGAATGCCCCAGCCACTAGGCCCACAATGCTGGTACCATTGTTTAGGTCCTTCCGGCCAAAGGACAGTTCTTGCCTGTGGCCCTGCACAAAGGAAAATCCAAGCCGGTTCAACATGTTGGCCACCTGACCGGTAATCGCCCTCCCGTTCATCGGATGGTAAAAGTAGTGGGAAAAGTTGATCCGGTCCAACTCCAAAACTTCTAGGAACTGGTACACTTCCCAGTCTCCGTAGTCCAAGTCTATAGAGTTTTTAAGTACCGGATGCTCTTTCCACAACCTGTCCAAGCGGTTCTCGTGGTTGCCGTCCAGGAATATCTTGCGAACACTCTTTGGCAATTTGTGGTCCAGAATCCGCAACCCCTCGTTGCCCCACTCAATATCGGCTTTTAAACTACGCTTTTCAAATGCGTGGTTTACCATGCTTTCGTGGGTGCTTATTGAGGGCAAATCCCAGTGGTCACCTAGATGCAACACTATGTCCGGTTGGATATCCTTAATATAATTGTTGGCCGCATACAGGTGGTCCAAAGGAACCCCAGGCCGTACTTGTGTGTCGGGTATGACAACTATCTTCATTTAAACCACTCCAATCCTCGTTTTTTGAAAAAGGCTCTAATCTTCTCATGTCCCGTTTGGATCATTTCCGGGCTTAGCGCCACCACTCTGGTCCCACCGTTCTTTTTGTCCACCACCAAAAAGTAAAAATTTTGGTAGGGTACAATCTCTTCGGCGTCCCCATAAACGTGATCGATAATCCCGGCCAAAGTACAGTAGAAAGCTCCTTGGATGTCATAGTGGAACTTCTTAATACTCTTCTCAAACTTCTTAACGTCGCTGGTAGTTTTTACGTCGGCAATATACTTCTCGCTTTTATTTAAGGCATCGGCCTTCCCTTTGAGTTGCATACCCCGGCCCTTGTAAAACATACCTAGCTCAGTTTCGCAGCCGTTTAACAAGTCCATAATCTCTTTGTTAGCCTTTAGAGCATCCACACACATATAGATCTTTTCCCAGTCCGTGGTGGTTAACCCCCCGTTACCGTTCTCGTCGTAGCCCCCGCACCGCTCTGGGTCGGCACAGATAGCTTCTGCTACATGGGGTGGCTCCAGCACTAGCGCGTGGATAGCCGTTCCAATAGCAAAGGCTTTGGGGCTTCCGTACCCCGTAAACTCCCCTGATTCCTTTTTGGTCCACTTGGATATCTCCGAGGCAGACACATAGGAAAAAGCCCTGTAATATTTCTCGTCTTCTATTTTTCGGTATCCCATCTTTTTGGGAAAATAGATCTTGCTTTTGGGCTTCGGTTTTTCAGGGACGTTGCGGGTTGTTTTTGGTCTTGGCATTTGAACCTCCAGGCCCCGAAGGGCCGTTTTTACATTGCAGCTTCGTCTGAGTCAACAACTGCTACGATGTACTTGTGGAAGGTCTTTCCGCCACCGATTTTGATTAATCCGCAGTAAAGAATTTCGACGTAATCGCCTTCTTGAACACCTTTCTCTTCAAGCTCACGTTTCAAGCCAGTTGCAGCTGAAAGGCCAACCGTGCGCCCGGTTAAGTTTCCGTCGTCGTCCATTTCTGCTACATCAACTACCTCAAAAGAGCTGTCTTTGTACTCGATGTTCCTAATGGCCAAGAAGTTACCTGCCACGAGCTCCACTTCGCCGCTGGAAGGAATTTCGATGTCCCTTAGAACTTCTACCCCGAATTTTTCCTTGAGTAGAGTCTTTTGAGTTACTAGGCCGCTGTTGTCAGAGTTTACAGTTTTTGTTGTTTTTGGTCTTGCCATGATTTTGTCTCCTAATCTAAAAAATTAACACGAAACACTATATAATCCTCAACCGGGAATCCGCCGCGACCTACTCGGTCAAATACGTGATAACTCATATGCTCACGGAAAATGGCGACTTTTCCCAGGTCAAGCCCTGCCTTAAATTGCCAGTCCGCGGCCCTAAACTGCTTTTGGGTGGTAAGCCCTCGAATTCCGTTGTCCCAGAAAAGCCCGTATCCTCGGTACTTCACTAGGTCAACGTTCCAGTTTAGGCGCAACATGTACCGCCAATTCTCTTTTTGCTCCCCAGACTCGATATAGTCAATTTCCTTTACTGTGTGAAATTGGCCATACCTTCCACCGTCGATAAACGGGGTGTATGGGTCGCGTTTGTTCATAATCTGGCCACTGTCTAAGCTAAGGTGGTTGGCTTCAAAAAACCTCCACTCGGAAGCACTGGCTAGGCCAGACATGAGGAAACTGAGAAGAAAATACTTCACTTTTTTTCCCCTGTAATTAGATGTTTAAACCTTTCAAACATGTCAGCCCCTTTTTCCTCCACGTAATATTCCTCAGCGGTAATTGTCTTGGCCTCGGTTCCGATGGGGAAATACTTGTCTCCCATTATGGTTCGGACTGATTGATCCATAATGTCTATCATTGTCTCAAGCTCTTCTGGTGTCTTGTGTACCAAGTAGACGGCGTCGTGCAAAGGGGCAATAATCCGCAGCCCTTGCTTGACACCTTCCACTACCGTTTCTCGAAGCATAGCCGCTGCCCACCCTTGAACTGGAGCATTCTTTACCGACCGTGGGTTGGGGTTGTCCGGCCCCATGTACCATCCTCTTCCTAAATCTACCGGCTTGCCACATTGCGTTTGCTCCCAAATTGAATCCGCCCATGCCCAATAATCTTGGAATACTGATCGGTGTTTGTCAAGCAAAACTTGAGTTTTTTCTTCGGTCCACTCTTCGTCAGTAACCTGGGTAAGCGTTTCGGCCAAGGATTTTACGCCTTTGCCGTACCCAATTCCAAGCACGATGGCCTTGTAGGCATTGCGGATTTCTGGGTACTTCTTCTTCCCCACGGGCTCGTCTTCCCATGGGATAGCCCCGGACAAGCAGGCAAAATACACGTAAGGGTCGGAAGCTTCGTACATACCACGGTAGTTTTTGTCACCAGACAGCTGGGCAGCAATGGCAATCTCTTGAGCCCTCCAGTCGATAGAGCTCAGAAGCCAGCCTTCCTTGGGCCGCATTATGGTGCGTATCCAACTAGACATAGCCAGCGGAAACGTCTTGGCTTTTGGGGCGTTGCGGCCTGATTGGGTTATGTAGGGTCCGAAGTAAGTTCGAATGTGACCGTCGCTTCCGATTGACTGGTAGAACCCCGATTCCCCCACCTTGACTTTCTTGTTCGGATCAAGCCACCCCAAATCCCTCTGGAGCTTCTTGGAATTGCGAATCGCCTCGATACCGTCGTAGTGGCGGTACCGATCAAGTACATCGCCTTCCAGCGAAAGTCGCCCCTTTGGATTGCGGGCAGTTGGCTCGGTCCGTGGCCACTCGTCCCTCTTGCCACAAGCTGTAATGTAAGCGGCAAATTGATCATACTTTAACACTCCTATCGGTTTTTTGAGGGGTTGCCCCTTTCGCCCCAACGGTCGCTCAAGTGGCCAGAACAATGGCAGTCCGGTGGCTTCGTTGGCCTTAACCCAGGAATCCATCATAATCTCAGGCCGAGCCTTGGCGATCCGGTCCACAATGCCCAAGTCCAGCGGGATACCGTTACTTTCCACTACGGCCATAGCTGCGCAGAATTCCGCCCGCAGCTGGCTTTCCTTTACTGTGGTACCGTAAAGCTGGTAGTTGGCCTGGGTCAGCTTTGCCTGTAGCTCTAGCAACACTTCCACGTCGGATGTACAGTATTCCATAATTTCTGGCTTGTGAAACTCCAGGAGCTCTAAGGACTTGCTTAGGATCACGTCCCGCATTTCCTTTTTGCGGGCCGAGTCGATGGCTTTACCAGTCATGGTGTAAACTGAGGAACCCAGGTCAAACTTGGGTTGCTCGTACACCCCGGAATCCATGGCCATGGCTGGCTTGAGCTCGTCTGGCACCCAGCCCTCGTACCGGGCAGCTAGGCTTTTGGCCCGTTCGGCTTCCCGTCGCACTTTGGGGCTGGTTGTGTAGACAATCTGGTTGCGCAGGATCTTTTTGCCGTATGCGTACTCATCGTTGTGGTTGCACAGGAGCCGGAACTCGACCAGCGTGTCGTACCACCGGAATTGCATTGGGTCCAGGCCCAGCGACAAAAATGCCCGCGCTTCTGCCGTTACCGCGTGGGCCACAAACACGTAGCCCTGTGCGTGTAGGTCTTTAATGTGGTCGCTTAGCTCGGCCTTGGCTGTGGCGTCATAAAGTAGCCAATATTCTACGGGTTTTTGGTCCGTCATTACCGTGGCGCACACCAACTCCAAATTAGGCTCTTGGGAGTTGAAGAACTCAAAGTCAATGTACGCAAATTTGTTATCGCTTGATAAATCCATACTCACCGTCTCGCTCCTCAAATACTAGGTCGTCGTGCCCCCGGATAAATTCCTTAAACTCTAACCGACTCATTACTTCTCGGCCAGTTAGCTTAATTCCTTTAGCCTCCATGTCTCTTTTTACCGTGGCCATGGGAATAAAGACGCCGCGTGTGCTTAGCTGTTTGACGTAATTCTTTAAGAAAATCACCCACTCCTTTTTACTGTATTCCACAATGTCCCAGAACATTTGGGTCTTTAGGGGCTTTTCTGTGGTCCAGTCTTTTAGGTCGTAACCGCGCAAGAAATGCCCGTAGTCTCTGGATTCTTCCTCCAGCAACTTAATAAGCTGGGCGGGCTCAATCCCTAGTTGGTCCCGGCAGGCATCTTCTAGTTTAGTGTTGCCTGTCATGGGTACGGAAAACCGCCTATCCCCTTCCTCCAGGTGGATGTGGGCCTTTTCGTTGGAGAACAGCAAGAAGTTGGTTGGGTTGCCCTCGGTAATGGCGTCCCGTCCCTTTTGCTCGTAGCGCGTTTCCTCCCCCACAATAAACCGGAAGCGGTGAGCATTGTCCTTGGTGATTTGAACCTCGTCAAAGGCCACGATGCTTTTGTGCCTCAACTCGTTGTTAAAGTTGGTGTTAATCGCGTCCGAGCCCGTCGTCAGCACGTACTTGGCCCCAAATAGAGGCTTGAGAACGTGCGTCAAGAATACGTTCTTGCCCAAGCCTTTTATAGTCACTAAGGCAAGGGTACAAACATTTTTGCCTAAGAACAAAGCGTGGTGCAACCAGCAATGAAAATAGTGTACAGATTCCGGGTCGTTCCCCAGAAGGTGGTTGATTATCCAATCGATGTGTTTTGGGCATTCTGTAATCTCCTTGTCTTCTTTGCGCCACTTAGGGGCCTCAAACATGTTAAACTGGCAAAACCCAAGTTCGTTGGGTGGGGAAAGCCGCTCGTCTTGGCTCCAAGGGTTAAACACGAACTGAGCCACCAGCGACCGCTTTTCAGCAAGGATAACGCTGAGGGTGTCAGGGTCGGCGTTCTTTAGGCCATCGTCGCTTATGGGCATTAGGGACTTGTACCTGTGGCTGTAGTACCGGATGTCCCCCGCAGCTGGGTCCACAAGCCGAACCGCATGGGATTTGGGTCCCAAAAGCAGGTCGTACATGGGGTTGCTTACAAAGTTGGTTTTGGGGTTTAAGTCAGCCTTCTGGTTGTATTTGAGATAATCTACAAACTTGTCAAGGTTGCCCTCGTCCCCACATACCATTTTGAGGCAAGTGGCCGGGCCGCTTTTGCGGGATTGGCGCAACTCTTCATACAGGGCATTAAAGCTGTTGGCAACTTCTATAGAGTTGCGGCCCTTGCCCCGTATGAGCTTGTTACGGGCAGCGTCGTAGCGCCACCGCAAAAATTCGCCGTGGTCGTCAAAATACTTGTAATAAGCTGTCATTTTATCACCTTAAGTGTGTCTTTTTTTAGGGCTTTATTGATTTCTTCAAGTAAACGATTTCTGAAATTTATGTGCTCGGTTATGATAAGCTCAACCCAGTCTATACCCAAAAACTCATTGGCTGCCTCAATAGCGAGATACCCCTCTATTATGGAGTCCGTAACGTATTCATAGGTTTTTTTGACGAATGCATTTGTATATTCAACTCCGATTTCAAGGGCAAGTTCGTCTAGGCCAATTGGCTCTTCGTTAAAGTACCAGTCGCCCTCGTCAAAGTCAATTAGGCCGAGTTCTAAGTCCACAGAAAACTTGTCTGGGCCAAAATAAGTTAAGAAGCTAAGAAGTTGGTTTATCAGCGGCTTTTTTGTCTTTTTCATTGTCTCTCCGAAAAATGTTATCGTAAGCTTTCCTGTACTCTTCGGTACTGGTCCATTTTTTGTTAGTTTTTTCTTTCTCGCTCTGCATTGTACTTCTCCTTGGGCAATTTGCCAAAGTTCTTGTAGTAGGTTATATTATAATTAATTCGGTCGTGCCAGTCAAGGGGTTGTTTGTCTTTTTTTACAGTCATGGCATTTTTTAGCCGCTTAACCGATTGAAGGTACGAATACGATTTAATTTTAGGTTTTGTGTTGATTGAAATGCAGTTGGTTTTGGGTTTTGTAAGTTCGTACATTTTTCGGTGTAACGCCACGTACTTGCCCGCAAACGAGTAGCACCGCTCAAGGATGTCTACGGCCCCTTTACCTTTAAATATCTTTTCTTCCACGTCACCGGCCAATTTTACCTTTTTGTCAAAGATTTCACCGGCTAAGGCAGCTATTATTACGTTCCATTCTGAATCGTCCCACTCTTTGGGTGAGGTTTGTAAGGCATCAGTTAACTGTTCTTCTAGTTTTAATATTGTTTGTGGTATTGTTTTCATATCTTTTCTCCTACATTGGAAACAATAACAAGAATGATGATATCACAACTAGTGACACATAGCCAATAAGTAAAATAGCAATTGTTTTACAAAGAAATTCCATAGTGACCCTCCATCAAGTCTAGGTTCACTATTCTTATCGGTGCGAAAGGTAAAAACTTTAGAGGTATTTTAAAACAGCAATGATTCCGGCGGATATTGAGCAAATTAACGCTACAATTTTTATGGTTTTGGCCAACCCATGCATGTAATTTACGTGTAAAATTACTGGCTTTAGCGCGTCTTCAATAATGTTGGTCCTGCGGATGTGTTCTTGTAGGCTAACGTGTTGCTTGGCCAATGTTACATCTATACTGTCTAATCTTTGCTCAATCCTGTCTAACATTTGCTCAATTCTGTCCTTTTCCATTATACTTTGTCCACATAATATCCAGCTAGGGTAATAAATACATTAGCATTTGTTGTAATTGCGTTAAAGTTGAAAGCTCGTTTCATTTTAGCCCTATGTGGTTAAGAGTTATGGCTTATGGCCTCATATATGCTATTTTGGCTACCTTGCTTCGACCTTCTGTGTCTCGCTCAGGTTTTGGGCCAGGGCGTCCCCTTTTGGCCCCTCTTTTTGTTGTTCTTCTTCGTATTGCATTTGGAGTCGCTTCATTGTTTCCGGATTTAGTCGAGGTAGTTCTAAAAATACCGAAAGTTGTTGATTTTGTCTTCTAGTTGGTTCTTTTTTAAGTGAAATAACTTGTTCTAAAATCTGTTGAGACCAAACCTGATATAATTCTGGGTAAAACAATTTTAAGGCTTCTATTTCTGTTTGATTTAATAGCCCAACTTCCATAAGGTCAAAAACAATAAAAGGGTCGTCTAATACTCTAACTTTTTGAATAAATTTAAATTTTTCCCTATCTGAGGGTGGCCTTACATCTATTCCGGTTAAAGTTTGAGAACTATTTACTGGAATCATTTCAGCTAATTGTGACACAATCTGAGGTATAGTAATAATTAGACTTTCTTTAGCAACATCGTTTTTTATACCATTTAATTTTTCTACTAAATTAAGCCCTTGCGGTTTTCTTAGAATTTCTGTAATACTATCAAAGTCTTTTATTTTAATAGAAAAATTTAATTTCTTAGGTTTAACTTCATCAGCATTTAAGACTTCTTGAATCTTAAGTTCCGATTTATTTAAACTTTTAGAAGCTTGAATTAATTTGTCTTTAGTTAAAGCAGTATTTTTATCACTTAATAAGTCATTTACACTTATTTTAGCTAAATACAACTCATCTTCTAATGCCATTATTGTCTCCGTATTCTACCTAAAGGTACTAATATTTCTTCAGTTTTAGATTTTGGTGTAAGATTCCCGGCTTTAAATCCTTCTTTTTCGTAATACATTGGCTGGGTTAATCTTCCAGAATTTGTGCGTAAAGCTTCTGCATTTTTTCTTCTAGCATTACGTTTTACCATTAATGACTCAGGTGTATCAGTTCCATCTGGTAACGCAGCCGCACCAACTTGGAATACATCGTCCACGGAAATTGCAGCCCCCGACTCTTTTCTTAAACGTTCAATTAAATAGTTTTTCATATTAGCCATATAACGTCTGGCCTTTGGTGACAATTTTTGGATATCTTCTTCTATACCAATACCAAATAAGCCACCTATTGCCGGACCTACTTTACCAACTCCTAATGGAATTTCTTTACCAGCATTTAACCTTTGGATACGTTTAACTATTTCTCCAACTTCTTGCGCGGTTTCGTAATCTTCGTCTTGCTCCATAGCGGCCAAACTTGCACTAAAGGTTTCAAATGCGGCTTGTTCTTTACGTTCAGCTGGGGTTTGAGGTTTTCCTGTTTGGGAATTATAGCCTGGTCTGTCTTTAATTTTACCTTGTTCATCTAATTCAACTCTATTTTCTGCTTCTTGAATCTTAGTTGTTGTTTCTGTCATTAATTTTTCTTGTAATTTAGCTCGTTCTGCGGCCTGCTTTTGCTGACTTTGAGAAATAAGTTGAGCACCTTTGGCCTTAGCTTCTTCTGATCCAATTTTATTAACAACTCGCTGCACAGCTGTTTGAAATTGAGTTTCATCTGATACTTTTTTAGCATCTAATAAAGATAATTGAGTTTCTATAGCTTTTCTTTTAGATTCCCTAGTTGCTTTAGCGTTTTCTATGGCCTTAATTCTTGTGTCAATTTTCTTTTTAAAAGCGTCATAATCTTGGTCCATTTGTTTTTGTATAATACCTAAAGCTGTATTTGGTTTGCCTGTAAAAGCCGAAGCAATACCACCCAAAAAGATACTTACTGCCCCTAGTATTTTTTGACCTGTACTTTTATCCGCCCAGTAACCTTCGTATTTCATTGATTCTAAATCAGAAATTTTTCCAGCCAATTCTTTAGCCTTAGTTTCTTCCTCAGCAGCGTATTGGGTTCTAATTTGATTAATTTGTTTATTTCTTTCTATTTCTCTATCTTGTTGTTTTTTTAATATTTTTTCTTCTTCTAGTAATGCCTTGCTCTTAATGTCTGAAATTTGTTTTATAGCTTTCTGTTCTAATTCTATTGCTGAATCTAATTTATTTTGTGCATCAATATATTCTTTTGTTGGTTCTACAGATTTCATAGTAGTTTCAGTAGTTTTAGGGCCAACTGGGGCAGAGACCACCTGAGGTTTTACTGGCTCTGGAGCAACCGGGGTAGTTGGTGCTGCTGTGGCTGGATCTGCTAATGTTGGGTCAGGAAAAGTACCGCCACCTTGACCAACTATTGCCGTAGGTTTTACAGCGGGAGTAAAAAAGGCGCCATCTGCGGCGGGCTCCTGGGTATTTACTTTTTCTAGTGGAGCATTTACCAATATTGCATCGTCGTCTAAACCAAAATTTGACATTATTTTTTCCTCGCTTTTCTTTTAGCTTGCCCACTAAGAGCTTTTTCTAGAGATACTAATCTTCTATGGCTTTCTCCCATTGCTGCAGTTAATGCTGGGAGTAATTCACCATAATTGACCATTAAACCATCTGAACTATTAATTACCGCTCGTTTTCCTATTTCTGTTTTTTGCAATTCCTGTGCCATTGGAGACACATGTGTTCCGGTTCCATCTTTAGGATTTTTGTACGTATAAGAGTGGGTACCTATAGAATTTAAAAATTCTCCAAGTTCTTTTTTACCATCCTTAATATTAGTTTTTGCTCTAACATCAGATTTAGTTATAAAAGCTGTGGCTGCATCACCTGCCCCTCCTACAAACCCAGATAGAAGGGTAGTTCTATTTCTTTGGAAAGCCATATCTTTTTCAGCTTGTCTGTTTCTTGCTCCTTGTAGTGCTGCGGCTTCAATTTCCATTTTACTAATATCCATTTGGGTTTGAGCCCCTAACCTAGCTCTTTCAAGTTCGGTAGCCAACCCCGCTTGAGCTTTTAGCCTGTCTTGCTCAATTTGTTGTTGGGCAACAGCTGTTTTAAGAGCTTCCCCCGCCAAACCTGCCTGAGTTTGCATGTAAG
>Ga0099849_1001731_pt1 | contig 10214 bp, 15 predicted proteins | sample CB_VirMetaG_4_FD_78177 | JGI IMG/M metagenome (GOLD analysis project Ga0099849, IMG submission 78177) | Freshwater to marine saline gradient viral communities from Chesapeake Bay - CB_1508_1M Viral MetaG | ecosystem: Environmental > Aquatic > Marine > Coastal | place: USA: Chesapeake Bay... | reverse complement strand
TTTGCTTGCAACCACTTTGATTGATTCGCCCTGTGGGTTATAACAATATTTGGCGTAAATTGGTTCGCCGTTTTTAAATGCACCTCGGTCTTGTATAGCGTAATATTGATCTTTCTTTTTGGGGCAAGCTACATAGCCAAATATGGGCTCTGAGCCTTTGCATAGGGCGATATTGATGCAGAAGTCATCTCCACCCTTTACGAACTCTTTTGTGCCGTCTATAGGGTCTATAAGCCAATAATATTCCCATCCTGCGCGCTCTTCGTATTTAATCTCTTTATTTTCTTCAGATATTATATTTGCAACGCTTGTGTTTGCTGATAAAAACTCGAAGATTCTTTTATTTGAATGAAGATCAGCTTCTGTTAATGGGCTTTTGTCGTCTTTTTGTAAAGTTTCAAAACCGCGCTTTTGTATTTCACAAACTTCTTGCGAAAGCTCGGCGCCAAAAAATAATAGTTTATCAATAAATTGTTTAGTTATTTGCATTAAAAGATGTCAATCCCAATTCCCCTGTGGAGATTGTTTTTCATCTCCATAGAAATAATATTCATGCGGGGATTTTATGTCTTTAATCCATGTAGCAAGACAAGTATCCGCTCGTTCTTGAGTTGATGAACATGTTAAAATTGTAGTAAGTATTTTCATAGTCTCTATTTAATATTAAGGATTGCTTCTATATAAGATTTAATTTCACTTCTAGTTACACATTCTGCAGGAATATCTATTGATTGAAACTGATTACCATTGTTGCGAGAAAGAAGTCCTCCGTGGACATGAAATAAACTCCAACGTTCGTTCATTATTTTTACATTAACTCTTGAGCGATCACGATTAAAATTAAAACTTAAAGGACACCATTCAATATCAGGATTTGAATCAGCAAAAGACTTGAATATCATCATATCATTAACATCTTCACTTTTAAAAATTTCTTCAAATTTTGTGTTCGTAACATTAGTAGAATCGTGCTTGTAAAATTCTTTTAGGTAATTTAACCATTCTTTTGATATATCCGAATTCAAGAATCCAACCGCACCTGATCCACAATGAAGAGATGGTTTTCCGTATTTTGATTCAAATGTATTAAATTCCAATGAATGATTGTATACATCATAGTCACTCCACATAGTATCACCATTTTCAAAAATAAATTTTGTGTAAGCAAACCAACGCAAATAGCATTGTATTAAATAAGAAGGATTATTTTTTGAGAATTTATATAAATTGCTTTCAAAGTCGTCAATATCAATTTCATTTAAACTATTGTTTGACCGAGCATAGTCCTCGTCCAACACAATTGGATTCCATCCTTTTTGTTTCCAATTTTCTTTCCACGAATTTATTAACGATAAACTTTCATCAGAAAATTTATAGTCTTTTATATTAGAATAATAACATATTACATTATTTTTCATTTGAGTAATCCAGTGAATCTACTACGGCATTTTCTATATTTTTGAGATCAATATAAACCTCGTCAAATTTGTTGTTTATTGGATGATAAAAAAAGTGTCTCCATTTTACATTAAATCCTTCTGCGAATAATCTGTAATATCCATCATCGTTTCCATTTTGAAAATCAGAATAGTTTTTGTATGCTTCTGACAAACCAATTCCTTCAATAATTTGCAGAGGTTTTTGTGTATAACTTGAAAATCTGTCTGACCAAATCATGTTAGTCAACGCAGTTCCATGTAGTCCTAATATTATTGTTGAATCTTTAAAAAAATTCTTTTGTTCAGATATTGTTTTGTATTGTTCGTGATAAAATGTAGATATTTTTGCATTAACATTCTTTGTTTCACAAACTGATTTTATTAAATTTTCTATTTCAATTATTTGCTCGTTTGAATTGGTTCTTCCGTGTTTATTGTCATTTATTCTTGGACAAAATATAATATGTTCTTGATTAGTAATCTTTTCACTACGGTTTAAAGTTTTTCTCAACTCAACTCTGTAATCTTTTAAATGATATGCCGAATGTGGTAATTTATTCTTTGCATGGCAAATAAAATATGTTTTTCCTATTATTGATATAGGTGTTTTTTCATTGTATTCTACAAATTTGCTACTCCACTCCGAGTCTATTGATATTAACAAATTTTTTAATAAATCGTGATGCTTTGGTATTAAAAATAATGTATCACTTGGTAAAGTATTTTTCAACATCTGAAAGGCTGGGATATTATCATGTAAATTGTGACCATAGTGATCTAGAAAGAATCCAATAAAAAGGCAAAACTTTCCTTTAAATGTTTTAGCAGTTGCAAACTTTGTTTGTATTTCTTCTGAATAAATTGAATGAGGTTGATTTTGTAATTTTATTTTTTTGTTTTTTGTTTGTTTCGTATCTCCTATAAATTCTAATTCTCCATATCCGTGATTTGATGTTACATTAAAAACTGCATTTTCATACCAGTTACCCGTTAATATCTTTTCACTTCCACTCGGTATACCACGATTGTGTGTTGAGTACAATATTATGTCTTTATATTCCATTTAATTTAGTTCCAATAATTCTTTAATCATTGCTATTCTTAATGATTTTTGTGTATAGTCTTTCTTTAAATGTGGATATAATTCAAACTGAAGATCGCAATTATTGTGTGATACATGAGTTACCTTATATTTTTCATTTTCAATATATCCGATATGCGGTCCTGCAAATATCTTGTTCTTCACATGATCTAAATGTCCACCGAAGTGATATCTATCACGTGTAAATATAATTTTATGATTATTTCTTAAATCTTCAGCAGAATCATTATTTTGTGACATAAAATTAAAATGGAAAAAATCTTGGTCGTGATAATGGTCTGCTTGTTGTTTTAATATATCAATTCTTTGATTGCTAACTTCTACAAATGCTTTGCATAAATTTTCAAATTGCTTTGGAGTTCCACTTGCAAGAAACGGACAATCTGTATCCATTAAATGAAGTGTATTGCTAGGTTCTGTGATTGGAAAATTGATATTAATTGCATCATAATCACTAACATAAAATTTTTCGTCTTCTTGGGTTGCATATGCCAACCAACGAAACCAACAACTCATTCCATACTCACCAATTTTTTTGTTTGTAATTTCTTTGAAAATTCTACGCATTTCTGTGTTTAGTGTATCGAAATACGGATGTCTTTTTGCGTCTGCTAAATTCAACACAATTGGTTCGTAACCTTGTCGTGACCAGCTAAGTTTCCACAAATCAATCAATTCATTTTGATCAGAAAAATTGATATCTTGATAATAAGTATATATTTTCATAATTTTAATAATTAAATTTTTTAAACTCTATAACTCTACTCTCTTTTTGTGCGACTAGATCAATGAGTTCTTGATTGTATACATCGTCTTTGTTTAAGTTTGTATAACTTTTGTTGCCATGTTTAAGAGCGGGGGCGTCTATCCCTGCTTGATTGCAAAAATAATGGAATTCATTTTGTAAATCCTCAAGCTCAGCAATATAATCTACAATAATTTCGCCATTTTCATCACAATAATATGAGTCTTGTGAAGTGTAACTTACAATGATGTTCCGCAAGACTTGCATGTATGATCTATTACGAAAAAGATCAACACACATTTTACCTTGATTAACTTGAACTTGGCCCCAGTTTATAGATTTATCTCTTCGAGAATATTTCTCCCCATAACCCTTGAAATATTTAAAAAAGCTAAAATATCTTTCCCATGGATTACGCACAATGATCCATTTGTAGTATTCTTGCCAGTTCCAGTTTTTTTGAATAAATTGCTTTTTAGCAGATAATGCAGATCCATGCTGCTCGAAAGGATTGTTTTCTGTCACATATGGCCCGCCAATAACATCTATAATGCCCAGCGGCTCTAGAGATAGTCGCATAGATCGAGTTCCTGTTTTAGGTATGTCAATCGTTATAAATTTATGTTTATGTGATATTAGCATTTTTAAAAAAAATTTTTTGTTTTAAGGTCGATTGGTGAATCAAAGGTAGATCCTGATCAAATGTCAAATTTTTAAAGTCGCCCAAATCTTTTATTAAATCAAAAGCTATATCTGGACGCATGGGATGAGTGGGCGCATTTATAAAAGTATATGTATTTTTATGAATAACATGAGGTTCTGCAATATTTTTATTTTCGTGTTGATCATGCAAAAAGAGAATATGCCAATCTAATTTTGGAAAAGTCTTGTTGATTATATTGCGAAATTTATTCACAATTTCAATATCTTTTTTATCCAAAACGCTTCTGATAAAGATAACACGGTCATTGGTTTTTGACAAGTAGTCATACATTTTTTCAATACGCTTGCGCATGTTTTGCAAAATTTCGACATTTCGTAGATCATAATAAAACCAGCAAAAAAATTTATTATTAAAAGCAATTCTTTGTGGATTGTCGCTTGCATTTTTCAATGTCTCACAAAAAACCCATAACTTTTCTTGATGTGGGGTTTCTGGATTACTATTCAATAATATAAAATCATTAGGATTTGGGAAATAATTCTTGAAATTAAATTCAAAACAATCAATGACGCCTTCCATTTTACTATACATACCGCGAAATGCAAAAGAAGGAAGCTCTCCAAGTTTATCGCATAAAACAGTCGTTGAGCATCTCCATCCTAATGGGATGTAAGTCGTCATTTACAGAACTCTTTCCATAATTTTCTGTCCCAATAAGTGCGATTCAAAAATTTTTCTTGTTTCTGTGTTGCATATGCCAACCAGCGAAACCAGCAACTCATACTTTTCATAATCTGTTATGTTCTTTTATTATTTGCAATCTTGATAATCTTCTCATTTAATATTCATATCCTTTTAATTCTATTACATTTTTTTCTTTTTCTGCGACCAAATTGATAGTCTCCTTAGTATAAATATTATAATAACTACTTTTTATATAACTTTTATTTCCGTGGAATAATGGAAAATAATTTACATTTACTTGATTGCATAACAATTGAAATTCTTTGTTTAGATTTTCGAATTTTGCTATATGCGATACCATAATTTCACCATTTTCATCTAAATAATAATCACTTTGACATTCATTATTTATGATGATGTTTCGCAATACAGTTTCATCTGTTTTATTTGCAAATAATTCTTCGCACATTTTTCCTTGATTGATTTCAGGAGCATTCCATGATATACTTTCATCTTTATTTTTATATTTTTCCGCATATTCTTTGAAATATTTGAAGAAACTATAATAACGATCCCACGGATTACGAACGATAACAAATGAAAAATAATCTGAAAAGTTTTTGTTTAGTTTTTGCAATGAATTACAACATTGTTGTGCAGTTCCGTGTTGATAAAAATCAGCATTTAAATTTGGTTCACCTACAATATCAATTATATTTTGTGGTGCAAAAGTTTCTCGCAAAGACCTTGTAGCAGTTTTTGGAATATCAATTGTTATGAATTTATGTTTGTGTGATATTAGCATTAATTATTCTCCAAATTTATAATCAAACATTTCAATAACTGAAGAGAAGTAGTGTGAAGTAATCTCTTTAGCTTTCTTTGTGTACAATACTTGATAATGATCTTTTGGTCTGTCAGCGTTTTTGTTAGCATGAGGTAATTTGTGAGCAGGAAGGCCTATAAGTTTAAGAAAATTATCAAAATCTTCCTGCAGATACTCATACCTAATAATATGATCGCACTTTTTATAAGGTGGAATTAAGTTTTCGCTTGGATTAATGAGACGGATTTTGCAGAAATCTTCAAATGAACCCGTGAATACTTTACTTTTATATAAAGCATGATAGTACCAAGATGCCATTCTGTCAAAAGGATTTCTGACCATGGAGACGATAATATATTCTTTTGGATCATGGTTAGATATTGCGATAATTTCTTGGAGCTCGGAAAGGGTCGGGTGAGATTTAGGAATTTTAACTTGATTTTCTTCTATAATATTATTCAAACAAAGTCGCACCGAAGAGCCTGCGCATTTTCCTGCATGAAGTAATATAAATTTATGTTTATGAGATATCAACATTTTTACAATACCTCTCCCATAATTTTCTGTCCCAATATGTGCGATCTAGAAATGTTTGTTGTGTTTTTACGGGTAAGTCAGAAAATTCGTATTTGACTTTTCTGTGGGTCTTGTTTTTATTAATATGAGTAGCTACCACATTGGGCTCAACGTCTCCCTGCGTAATACCGTAACAACCATGAAACACGCTGTCAATTAAAATATCCACCCCGCTAATGTCGGATATTCTGAAATATTGTAGCCACTCATGAGCAAGAGTTAAATGATAGGGTTCAATAATTTGATCGTCGGGCATGTCGAGTAAATTGCGCAAAAACCAACTATCCTCAAGTTCGTAGGATTCAATATATTCTTGAAAGTTTTTGGAAGTAAGACAATCATGATTCGGTTCGTGGGAGCTGTTATCGCTTTTGATATAATTAAATATAGACAAAGCTCTATCATATGGATTCCTTAATACCGTAAAATTTAAAGCATGTTTTCTTCCCGACAGCAAAACAGCCTGATCAATGAAAATTCTTGCGCACTTCCACCCGCTTGAATTACCTTCGTGCTTTAAGCCTCCCCAAAAAATTGGGTCAACAATAGCACAAAAAGGTATAATATCTCCATTTTCAATAAAATTTAAAAAATCTTCCTCAGGTATGATGTTAGTAACTTCATCGCCACCGCTAGGATATAAGCCGTTAATATAGTTTGATTGAGCATTAACTAACCTTCTTTTATCATCTTTGGATTCCTGCTCCAATCCTGGGATCAAGCTAAAAATGCCAAGATTAGAGCCTGTCAAATCTGTTGGAGTAAAATAAATAATCGTCAACTGACGCCCATCTATTAAGGGAATTAATCCCCTTCTTATTTTGACAGAAGTCCAGTGCCAGGAACGATTATCGCCCCTCATCATGTGATACTTTCTACAAAGCATTTGCGCCCAGCTTAATACATAAGTCCCTGCATTTTTCGCAATATGATGAAAAACGGGCATGTGGTTTGGATGTGGATTGATACTCATATTTTTTGGTGCAAAATAATTGCTTTTCTGTGTTTTATTAATATGTCTTGCTCTTTGATACTTGCGTCTACACCAAGTGAGGCGTTCACGATAACATCAGTATCAACTACATCATTGTACTTGTCGAGCAAAGAATCTAAAGACTTTATGTAATAATTAATGCCAATGTCAAAATTAACAAAATAATCATGCAGTCCATCTTTAATTAGTTGAATTATATGTGCCTTAGATGCGCTGAGTAAATCGTGCAACTTGTCACAGTTTCTATAAATTGCAACTCCATTTAAGTGGTCTGCCCAAAGAGCTTCTTTGGGGAGTTCGCAGTGACCTTTGTAAGTACTGCCGCCAATTAAAAAATCATTATTTTGCGAATATTTAAAAAGCAAATCAAACCAAAAATATTTGACTGGTCTAGTGTCGGCTTCGAGCACCATATAATATTCGTGATCTTTATTTGATAAAAAATTCATACCATTAAAAAACAAATTATTTGGCCCAGAAGATAACCCTAGCGACGGCTCACCAAGCTCTTTAAATTTCCTCAATGAATGTCTACTTTTAACGTAGATATTATCTTTGTCTTCAATATCCAGAGAATGAATGGTTATGGAATTAATATTCTCGTGAGATTCAAAATCTAAAATAGAAGAATGATCTGACCCATTTCCCTGATCAAACACCAAAAAAAGATCAAAACAATATTTTTTTGAAGGCTTCATGGATAGGAAGCGATTCATAGAGTCCTTTAATTCTCCAGACAAATATTCGGCTTTAGTACAAAAATAACAAACTGCTAGCTGTTTAGTATATTCCATATCTTGTATAATAAAATATTTATAATATATTTTAAATAAAAATTATTGATTTATTCTTGCTTTTTCTAGTAAATACTCTTGCCAAAAGAAATACCAGCCCTCTCGATCATCGTTTTCTATGGCTATCCTTATCTCTTGTTCGTAGACTTTTACCCAATCTCTTTTATCGGAATCAAAATTAGTATCAGAAGGTTTTGGGCTGTATTTAATAATACAACCACTCAACAAAAGAAGCGGCAAAAACCTTAGCACATACTAAGGTACACTATTATTTATGCCAGTTGTATTTCTCCCAAGAACAAAAGGCGTATAATAAAGCCAGTCCTGCTATGGTAATTAATGTCATCATTTTACAATTCTATCTTCTATTATTTTAATAGTTTCTTCTTTTTCAATCCACCCATTTACTTTTACTTTGTCGCCACTCATTGACAAATCTTTATAATGAGCAAAGAAATTTTTTGCAATTAAAAGAAAAGATTCTTCTATATCTTTGAGTCCGCAATATTTTCTAGTATAGAAATTTGGAACCGCTAATATTTTATAATCTTTATCTCCTTCATCATCCATATCCAAGCATCCAACCACTTTGCATTCAACAACTGTCGCTCTTTTTATTGGTTCTGGGCTAATAACTAAAATATCAAGTGGATCTCCATCTTCGCATAAAGTACCGGGAATAAAGCCGTAACTAGCTGGGTAAACCATAGCAGAAGTGAGGCATCTATCATACATAAAAACGCCAAGGTCTCCATCATATTCATACTTGTTTTTTGAACCCTCTTCAATTTCTATAACTCCATAAACTATTTTTGGCGATCTTTCGTGAGTAGGTAGTTTATATAAATTCATTTAATTCCTGTAAGTTCTGAAGACGAGCGAATTTTATTGCCTAAGCCGTCTACAACTTTAGTATCATTTTCTTTACAAATTTTAAATTCTGGTATTTCTGAATTGTTGCGATCTCCGCCGTTAGCGAATATGTCTGGCTTTAAAAGGTCAAGAGTTTTGCACACAGTTTTGTCTTCATCTATAGACATGACAGCTTCATCAACCCCTTTTATTTGAGAAACTATTTCAAGCCTATCGTCTTCACACATAAAAGATTTACCTTTTTTAAGAGCTGCTTGCTTGTCATTATTCACGATCACTATTAAGTAATCACCTAATTCGCGAGCTAAGCGAATATACTCTAAATGTCCAATGTGAATTGGATCAAAATAACCACTAATCGCTACTTTTTTCATCCTCAGAAATATCCCATTTTGGTTTCCATAAATTAATAACTTCATGAGATTCAGGTCTATCATAATCATCTTGAACTCTTACGATATCATCTTCTCCAAAGTAAGTTCCTGTTTGGACTTCGATCAAAATCATATCTTGATCATTTTCAGGATTTGCCATTCTATGTTTTGCCCCTAACGGAATCAAAACTGTATCCCCTGCATGATAATCTTTTGTTTCGTCATCTATAGTAATTCTGGCTATGCCAGAAACAACAGTCCAAGCTTCTTGCCTTTTATGGTGATATTGATAACTTAATCTTTGATTTGGTTTTACATAAATTCTTTTTACTTTACAATAATCTGTATCAAGTAAAATTTCATAATGGCCCCAAGGACGAATACTGTCATCACTTTTCATTTGACTCATCTTGTATTTTTTTGCTTTGTTTTTGTATTTCTTTTTCTGAAAACCCCCAAAAGGTTATCTCCCATAATATATAAGCTAAAGTGTCTGCTTGAGTCATTTTTACTGTATTAAATATTTCTATATCTATTATATCTTTCCAGCTAACAAAATCAAATGAAAAAAGCTCATCTTCAACTTCATCAAAAAGACATACATCTATATCTATGTTTCCTAAACCAACACTAGCTAGGTAAATTTTTAAATTTTCTTTTGGGTTTTTAGGTAAAGAAAGTAACTCTTTTACTACCTTGGAATAGCGCAGATCGTATTCAACAATTTGAGAATTAGTATATTTCTCGCTCTGATAGAATTTCTTATATATACTATTAAATACGAATTTATAATCGCATTGTATTAATAAATCGCGCAAAGTATTTTTAGTAAACATAATTTGTATTTGCTGATTCTCTAAGCTTTTCGAGCTCTATTATATATAATGATTGCATATAAATTGCCCTATTTTGGATATCCATAACCTGCTCTTGGTCGGCGCAAATTTTATAAAACCTTTCGTTCTTCTTGGAGAGTTCGTATATTTTATAAAAGGAAAAACAAATAATAAAAATCAAGAAATACAAAAAAGTTTTATTGTGCATAGAATATTATACACTTTAATGTATAAATAAACTTTATTTTTTAGAGAATATCTATTGATGGAATCTTGTGACGACTTAGTTTTTTTAGATTCAGAGTAT
>Ga0099849_1001730_pt1 | contig 10214 bp, 9 predicted proteins | sample CB_VirMetaG_4_FD_78177 | JGI IMG/M metagenome (GOLD analysis project Ga0099849, IMG submission 78177) | Freshwater to marine saline gradient viral communities from Chesapeake Bay - CB_1508_1M Viral MetaG | ecosystem: Environmental > Aquatic > Marine > Coastal | place: USA: Chesapeake Bay... | reverse complement strand
TGGCAACAGAAGATGCTGAAAAGTGTGAAAAAGGTAATGCTTCTGCTGGTCGAAGATTACGCAAGGTTGCGCTTGATGCCACCAAAGCGTTAAAAGAACTTCGTGCTCAGATTATGGATGAAATCAAAAAATGAAAATCTCAGGACAACTCTTAAAGAAAATTATTTTAGAAGAAGTTAAAAAATATTTTAATAAGAAAAAGAAATGAACGAACAAATCCAAACATTATTATCACACTTCTATGGTTATGCAAAGGATAAGCTTGGCTTCGACAAGGATGCGAGCATTCGTTTTGTAATGGATGAAGAGAATTCTAAGAACCCTCTTGGGATGACTGCTCACTATAACCCTGACTCAATGGAAGTTACTGTATATACATCAAATAGACACCCAAAGGATGTTCTTCGCTCTGTTGCTCACGAGTTAGTCCATCACAGACAAAATTGCCAAGGCAAAATGGACAATACTAGATCTACAGAACCAGGATATGCACAGAACGATTCACATCTTCGTCAACTAGAACAAGAAGCCTATCTTGAAGGTAATATGTGTTTTAGAGACTGGGAAGATACTTATAAGGCAAATCAAGAAGTTGGAACTATTTATGAGAGTGTTATCAAAACATATACTAAGGAGAAATTAAAAATGAGCACCAAGGAAGAAATGAGAACCATCGTTAGAGAAGCAGTCTCACGAGTTCTCACCCAGAATAAGATTCAGGAAATGGACTACGAAGACGACGCCTACATGGACGACTTGGAAAAAGAGTTTCCATTTCTAAAAGACGATCCAGAGATAGGCGGTAGGGTACCTGCTGACGTTCAGCGTTCTATGGACGACGAAATGCCTGCTATGGATGACGAAGACGAAATGATGGAAATGAAGGGTTGCCCTCATTGCGATGGTGATGCTCCAAGAAGCGAATGTACCTGCGGAAAAGCGATGGAAGAGACTTCAATCCACGAAGGTGAACCTTGTCCGAACGGCTGCAACTGCAATCAGAAACAGGAAGAGGTTGTTGCAGAAGGCGATGAGATGTCAAGGACAATCACACAGATTGAAACAATCGGTGATGTTGTCAATGGTGTCATTGGAATGATTGAAGACCCAGAGGCTATTGAGCGACTTGAAAGAGTTGACCAGATGATTACTATTCTACTCGCACAAATGCAGGGTGTTGACGAAGCATCTACCGAGAAGCACGACGACGACCCAGCATTGAAGGGCGACCAAGACGAACTTCCAGACCACCTTCAAAAAGCAATCATTGATGCAGAAGATGAAAAGAATGAGGCAATCGAAGATGAGATTCAGTCAGACACAGATAGATACGGCGACATGAAGCACATCATTCCTGGTGTTCGTTTTACTGGCGACATCGAGACTGACGTTAGAGCAATGGAAGAAAACGAAGAACTTGCTGACTGGCTTTACGGTGAGTTAGGTTCTGGTGATATTGTTACTGACTCAGAAGGCAGAGTAGAATATGCTGGTACTGATGTTCAGGATTATCTTGACACAAGCGACGTAGAACTTCCAGACATTGCCGAAACTCAAGAAGATTTCTATACCCAAATGAGAAGAGACGCAAGAACTCTTTCAGAAGATTGGAATAAAGATTTCAGAAACAAGCGGTCTGCTCTCCTTAATGAGCGTCTTATGAAGGCTTGGAAATTAGGTTAAAATAAAATAATAATTTTATAGAGAACCCTCTGCTTCGGCAGGGGGTTTTTTGTTTGATAATAATTTATCCTTCCTTTATCCACCTAAACACTAATTATAGTTGATAAATTCTATACTTTTGCTTGACTTGGAGGAACCTTTATGATAGATTTAAGAAGAATGACGAGGAAGTTTATTGTGAACGAAGGTAAACAACAAGTCAATTGGCAAGCTCTCGTTCAATCTATCGAGGAAGCACTTTCCTCTATCCGCACAGGTTCACTCAGAGATAATAGAAGAGTAGAACTTGCCAAGCATAATTTAAAAGAAATCAAAAGACATTTAAGAAAAGCAAACGAGAGAATAGAAACTCTTGAAGAACAACTTCGTATCCTTGAAGAAGGAGCAAAGGAGTAAATAAATGGGTGGATTAGGTGGACACGTAGATCATCTTTACGACAACACAGATTTGTCGTTTACAGATATGATAAAGATAATGAAAGCAGCATCCAATGGTGAAATCACTGGTGGTGAAAAACTTGATGGACAAAATCTTTTTGTATCTTATTCGGTTAAAGACGGCAAAGCAAAAGCAGCACGAAATGTAGGCAATGTAAAAAAAGGTGGTATGGATGCAGAAGCACTTGCTGCTAAATTTGCAGGACGAGGAACTTTAGAAGCTGCATTCAATGGTGCCTTCGAAGCCTTTGTAGATGCAGTTCAACAGATGTCGGATGATGTAAAACTTAAAGTATTTGGTCCTGATGCTAATATCTTCTACAATGCAGAAGTAATGGATCCAGAAAACCCTAACATTATCAACTACAACTCAAAGAATCTTATTATTCACAGAGACGGACACGGCGAATACGACAGAGAAACAGGCAAAGTAACCGATAGAGATGTATCAGCAGAGGCGAATCTGCTTGGTAAAGCTCTTAAGGCAGTCCAAAAGTCAGATAAAGAAGGTGCTTTCGGTGTTGAGATGAAAGCTGTTGAGCGATTGAGGGCATTGGATAATGATGAAGCAGTAAATTCTGCTGTATCTCGGATAAAACAATTACTTACACAGTCAGGTGTAGGCACAGGTAGTACAATTGGTGAGTATATTGTCTCTAAATTGGATGCCCTTATTGAAAGAATGTTTCCAGAATTAGACGAAGACACTAAAAAACTTATTATGCAGCGAATGTTTGGTGTAAAAGGTACAACAGCGACCCAAGTGTATAAGAGAATTAAAGATCCTTCCACAAAAGCAGCGGTTCGTGACTTCATTAAGGACCAGAAGCGAGTTAGAAAAGAAATTATTTTCCCTCTTGAGGACATAGTACACGATTTTGCAGTCGCAATGCTCGATGGTTTGAAGTCAAGGTTTGTTCTTTCCCACAAAGATGAGATAAATCGCATCGCAGATAGGGTAGAACAAGCAATTGCAGAGATTGAAGCAGAAGGTGATGAGACAAAGACCCAAAAACTTAAACAGGGTCTCGGTAAATTAAAGAGTTTAGACAAGATTTCATCCTCAATGGAAGGTTTTGTGTTCGCTTATGATGGTCATACATATAAATTAACAGGTTCTTTTGCTCCTGTTAACCAAATTATGGGATTATTACCTTGGGAAAAGAAAAGAGGCGGGGATTTAAACGAAAATCAAGAAGAAACTCAAAGAATTGGACTATTTCCAGGTAAATTTAAGCCACCACACACAGGACACTTTCTCGGTGCAAAGGAAATGATTGATTCTTACGATGCTGACAAGGTTTATGTTATTATTTCTAAGCGAGGAGTCAAGCGAGAAACTGAAAATGGAACTTTTGTTGTCCAACCAGATACTTCTGAGAAGATTTGGAACAAATATATCGATGAAAACGGATATAAAGGCAAAATTCTTACAATTGTATCCACCCAACCCTCTCCTATCGTTGATACATACGAAATGTTGAAGGAATTTCCTGCTGGGACGACTGTTTTGGTCTCCAAAGGTGAAAAAGATGCTGAAGATCCTCGTTTTGCTCGTATGCAGCAGTTTATTGAGAAGAATAACTTACCTGTTAGGGTAGAATCTGTCTCTGGTTCAATGTCAGATACAGGAGCAAGCGGAACTAAACTTGGTCTTGCTGTTGCTGACGGAGATTTTGAGACATTCAAGAAAATGGTTCCTCTTTCTGGTGCTTCCGCAATGGAACTCTGGGAAGAACTTACAAGTCAAGTAATTGACGAAGATAGAAGTGCTTATTTGAGTACTCTTTTTGAAATGATTGATGAAGCAATCAATATTGATAATAATCCTGTCCCTGGTGGACAACTCGGCGGTCCTCAAAGGACTGGTGAAGACGACTCAACCGAAGATGAAGAATCCGAAACAGAAAAATCCAATAAGAAAGGGGGTGAATCTAATACAGAGGTTGAGGTTACAACAAAAACTGTTGTAAATGTTTCCGTAAATGGTAATGATGTAAGTGTTACTACCAATGAGTCAAGTGAAGAAGAGGAAACAAAGGAAGTTATCAGTGAAGAATCAGAGGATCCAACAGAAAGAGGAATTATTAGTTTAGATTTTGGTATGGGACTCTCCAGAATGGAGTTGCCACAAATCAAATCTACCGATGTGCCAGAATTTATTGATTGGTTAGATGAAAAAGGTGTTGATTCTGTCCGTACCTCAATGGAAGTTGGAGAACTCACTCCTATTCAAAAAGAAATAAACTTACAAAAAACTGATTCAATGGCTGCAAAGCACGAAGAGGGTGCGATTGACTTATCAACTGGTAAACCTGTTATGGTATCAGGTGATGAATACCTTGTAGATGGACATCATCGCTGGTATGCTCTTCGTGAGTTAGATCCAAATAACAAACTTGACGTCGTTATGATAGATGCTCCTATTCTTGATCTACTTTCACTTATGAAAGAATTTCCAAAGACCTCATTCAAGAGTCCAGTAGATGAGATGTCTATTGAGCCAGTAAATGAATCTTATGGAAAAATTGATGGTGGAGGACCGAGTGTTGTCAATGTTGGTAAGATGAAAATCGTTATTGATGTAGAAGATATGGATTTGGAACCCTCCAAGCACGGCGAAGAACGACGATTCAGACACGGAAAGGGTAAAACTATCTCTAAGGATGCTATTTTAGCGGCTGCTGAACGAGGTTTAGGACTAATTATACAGGACTATGCAAATGGCGAGATTGCTAATGGTGAAGCATTCGTTATTCGTCATAAAGCAAATGCTAAGACACCAGCATTGAATCTTGTTGCTGCTTTGGAAATGCAAAAAGGTCCAGACACAATGAAGATTATTACTGTTATGAGAAAAGATGATTTCAAGACAGATAATTTTGGTGGTGGAAAACAAAAAACTTATAATGTTTGAGGAATAAAAATGATTAATAGAAATGAAATGATTCAAGAACTTAAACTTCGCAATTTTATCAAGCGAGCAATAAAAGTTCGTGCTGCTAACAAGAAACAATCTCACATTTGGGAAGAGTTTGAGTTGAGAAGCATTATTAGAAAACTCTTAAAAGAGGCAGACACTGAAAAAGTTCAACATCGTTCAACTGGTATCAATGTTCTTGAAGACCTTCTAAAAAAGATTGTTCCTGTATTAGAAACAGATTATAAAATGCTTACAACTTCCTCAGAACAAAGGAAATCATTTGCAGCACATATTACAACTGCGGTTCAAAACTCAATTACCGCCGCTGGTATCAACAAGAATGCTGGCGAAGAAGGTGATTCTGAAAAGTTTATTGGTATTGACGAGGTTGAAGATATTAATGAGATTGAAGTTGAAATCGGTGATGATGAAAAGTTTATTGATATTGAAGATAAACCAGAACCAGAGGAAGAAGAGGAAGGAAACTTCCAAGATTTAGGTGATGAAGATAAAACTGGTTCTAACTTTGCTCAAGCAACATTTGATAAAATTGAAACACAAATTCTTGATGCCTTTGCTCTTCTAAGTAATGACGAGGATAAAAAACTATTTGAAGATTATCTTCTTACAAATATCAAGCTTTATTTTGATAAGTTTGAGAATGAACTTGATCCAGATATCACAGAACCAACAACTGACGAGTACGAACAGGAAAAGGACAATGTTGATGACGAAGAATCTGGTGAAGAAGAATTAGAATTATAACTTTTTAGTAGTTCTTAACTATTTAATAACATAAAACATTAATATTGGAGGTTTTACCTAATGAAACAAAGAAGAATTAAGAAGTTGGTTAAGCAGCACTTAAATGCGAAACAACAAAATGGTCAGCCTTTGTATGCTGATAGAGATGCAAAGATTGCAAGAGCAGCAGCAATGAAGGAGTTGACAGAAGAGCAATTACTTGTAGCGTTACTTGACCCTGATGCAGATAAATTGGCGTCTGATGCACAAGCACAAGCAGAAGCTTCTAAAGCTGGTATTGCTGATGCAACTATCAGGGCTGCTGCTGGTCAAACTGAAAAAGAACTTGAAACCGATGCTATTCATCCAGATAGCGATGCCGACGGCGCTCTTGATGGAGATGACGCATTCCCTAAAGATCCAGCAGAACAGGTTGATGCTGATGGAGATGGTGTTGGTGCCAATGCAGATCCCGACGATAATGACCCAGAAAATCCATAATCGAGGATTAGTTGCATAACGAACGACCCCACAAAACTTATTCTGTTTCAAAGCAGTTAAAAAATGAAAATAAAATAAATGAACTCTTTGAGATTCAGTTATCCCAACTGAGTCTTGAAGAAGTCATTGCTTTGAAATTAGAACTCGCCACAAGAGAAATGGATGGTAAGATGTATGGTTTGCCCATCTGGAAAAACTTGCCAATGATAATCAAGGATGCTGTATTAAGGGCTGCGATTTCTGGATCTGCCACCCGACGAGATGCCGCAAGATTCCTCGGAATCAAATATTCCAACCTCAAGGAAACCCTTAAAAATTATGGACTTTATCATTATTTTAAAAAAAGAACTTAACAAGCATTTTTTTACAACATATAATAAACAAGTAAGTAAAAGTAAATAAGTAAAAAATAATAAAAACTCAAGTCTGAGTCTGAGTAAATAAGTTCATTTGTAATACTTCCCTCTATTTATTGTTGTAAGTGCGAGGGTAAAGTTTTGAAAATAAGCAAACACATTAAAATTGGTATTACTTCTCATTGCGGTGAGAATCTTTTTGGAAATGGACTGAAGTCCAATGTATTCTTTCTATATAAATTATTAAAAAATGTAGGTTATAATGTTGATATGGTTTCAGAGTCAGATCAGCACTATGGTAAAAAGTTATGTGGTTTCGAACTAAAGAAACTAGATGCTGAAACTATCTCTGAATATAATATTATTATTCAGTGTGCTAATTCACTTTCATTCCATGTTCAAAAAATACTTAAAGATAATGGTGGCATTGTTGGTTCTTGTGAATATGGAAATAAAATCCTTATTGATATGGGAACAATGCTCTACAAAGAAGAAGGAAACTTAACTCTTCCAGAGGTTGATTTTTATTGGACCTCTCCTCACTTCGAAAGAACAAAGAATGCTTTAGAGACACTTTCTAAATGTCCAGTAAGTATTTGTCCTTATATTTGGTCTCCAGAAATTCTAACTCTATCTTATATGGCTGCTGGATATAATCCACACTTTGGAGATCATGTCAACTTAGGTAATGTATCTATTATGGAATCAAACCTTTATATGGTAAAGATGTGTTTTATTCCTATGCTCATTACAGAAGAACTTCATAGTAGAAATCCAGATCTTATTAATCACGTATATAATGTTGGTTCTAGTCAGTTGAAAGATAAGAAAAACTTTGTAAGATTTGCCAACAAACTTTCAATAGTGAAAGATAAGAAGATGACGTTTGAAGGTAGATGGGCATTGAACTTTCTTTTAGAACAGAATTATGCAGGAACGATTGTATCACATCAGTGGTGTAATGAATTAAATTATCTTCAACTGGAAGCAATGTATTTGAACAGACCTTTTGTTCACAATAGTCCGACTTTTAAAGAGCATGGATATTATTTTCCAGATTTTGACGTTCACGCAGGTGCTGATGCTTTGGAAGAAGCAATTAAAGAGCATCCAAAAAGATATCTCGAAGATCGAAAAATCAATGAAGAGTTAATGTGGAAGTATAGTCCAAATAATTCTAAGAATATTGAAGGATATGTAGAACTCATTGAAGAGCAAGTACAGAAGCATTTCTCAGAAGGAGAATTTTGAAAAATTGGAAGGTACTAAAATTAGATAGTTCCTATCGCCCTATTCAGGTCATCAGTTGGATGGAGGCAATCACTATGGTATTCTCGGGAAGAGCCAATGTCGTAGAATATAAAAAAGATTGTTATGTTAACTCAGTGAATCAAAGATTTCAGGTCCCCTCTGTTATTTCAATAAATCGCTACGTAAAACAAGCCAGAGTAACTCTCAGAGTATCAAGAAAGAACCTTTTTATTAGAGATGATTATACTTGTCAGTATTGTGAGAAAAGATTTACAAAAGGAAATCTTACAATAGATCACGTTACTCCAAAGTCAGCAGGCGGTCCAAAAACTTGGGAGAACATCGTTGCTGCTTGTAGAAAATGTAATCAAAAGAAAGCAGATAGTTTACCGAGAGAAGCAGGTATGTTTCCCAAGAAGACGCCCCGCTCGCCTTCTCCTTCTATGTTTTATAATCTTGCGGAAGATTCAGATGAGTGTTGGAAGATTTATTTAGAACCTTTTTCTTATTGATTTACTTTCTTGTAATCAAAAATAACTGCCTCACCTCTCTTGATAGCAGCAAGTGCTTCAAGTAAAGTATTTCTAACTTGTTTTAGTGTAGCACTATAGCTTATTGGACTATTACACTGACCAGTAATAATATTACAATACCTTGAATCAATAGAATGAATCATCCCGACAATCTCGCCATTATTATTTAAAATAGGAGAACCACTTGAACCAGGTGCCGCATTAATACTATACATTGAAAATACTCTGCCCCCGTCGCCCTCACTCATTATAAATTCACCATTGTAGAGACCTTCTGTAAAGAAAATTCCACCACTGGATAAACTAGGATGATAAATGCCTTTGGGTGCAGCAATGTTATAAACCTTATCTCCAAATTCTGGTTCTGAACCAATTTCTAATGAAGGGGCATTCATAGAAGTTTCAACAATGCAAGTGTCTGCTGAAACATTTCTTGCCCAAGGATGTCTTTTGACTTTAAATTTTTTACCATAACCATTGACAACAATCATTATTGGTTTTGTTATAATTTTTGTCTCACCTTTAAATTTTAAATTATTTTTAATATGATAATGAATTCTCTCATCAAAATCTTTTAAACTATATTCTTCATCTTCACATACGTGATCGGCAGTTAAGATAAGGGTTCTTGGATTTCCACCTGGTATATATTCATTCCAGACAATGGCTCCTGAACCAGAAGAACTCATATTAAAAAGTTCCTTACATTCATTTGTATTTTCCTCGGTCTCGCCGCAAACATCAATTTGAACTGTCTTATTAATTTGAACAAATGATTTTTTTATTGTTGAAGGATGTTTTACTAATGCAGTGCAACCTCCGACAAGTCCAACGAGCATAAGCAAAAAAATATTTTTCATCATAAGGTTGCCCTCCTGTGCGCTCTATAAGTAAATAGAGGATAAAGAATAAAAAAGTAAAAGACCTATTTATTGATACGAAAGGAACATTATGGCAAAGAAAATATTTGTTATCGACACCAGTGTTTATTTAACTGACTTCTCATCTCTAAAAGCATTTGAAGATAACGACATTGTTATCCCATTTAAGGTTTTGGAAGAAATTGATAAACACAAAAAACGACAGGATTCTGTTGGTTCTAACGCAAGGAACATTATTAGAACATTAGACGAGTTGAGGGAGTTAGGTTCTCTTCATAAAGGCGTATCAATGGGCGAAGGATATGGAGTTGTGACTGCGAGAGGTTATGATGCTGACTTGATTCCTATTGATTGGGATAAGAAAGATCCAGATAATCAAATCATTGCAACTGCACTTACAATAAAGAAAGAATCACCAGACACTAATGTTATCCTTGTGTCTCGTGATATAAATCTTCGAGTTAAGTGTGATTCAATAGGTCTTGAGACAGCAGATTATCAAGCAAGTCAGATTATTGAATCTCTCGATGAAATTTATTCTGGATATACAGAATTTGTTATGAGGGATAAAGATATTGATGATTTTTATTTAGGAGAGAATATCTATGCTCCTTTACCAGAAGAGGACGAAGCACCTTTGAACGGAAACGAGTTTCTTGTAATGACTTCTGAAATAAATGAAAAGAAAACAGCACTTGCAAGATTTAAGAATTATAACACTCCACTTTTAAAAATTCCAAACAAAAGGGTAGTATGGGGTATAAAACCTCGAAACAAGGAGCAGACGTACGCTCTTGACCTTCTAATGGACCCTTCTATATCTCTTATAACACTTGTTGGTAAAGCAGGTTCTGGCAAAACTTTGTGTGCAATCGCAGCAGGTCTTCAGCAAACGTTGGATGAT
>Ga0099849_1001729_pt1 | contig 10219 bp, 10 predicted proteins | sample CB_VirMetaG_4_FD_78177 | JGI IMG/M metagenome (GOLD analysis project Ga0099849, IMG submission 78177) | Freshwater to marine saline gradient viral communities from Chesapeake Bay - CB_1508_1M Viral MetaG | ecosystem: Environmental > Aquatic > Marine > Coastal | place: USA: Chesapeake Bay... | reverse complement strand
GTTTCTCTACGAATTGAAATAGTATAAGTGTATTGCCGGTAATATTCAAGGACAAATTTGAAATAAACTCATTTCTTTTTGGATTCTGAACAATCCAATCTATTTCATCTTGATACTTTGCCCGAACCATTGCCTTACGACAGGTTTCGTTGTGTTGTAACAGAATGTTGTTGATCTTTAGTTGTGAGAGTAAGTCTTTGTCAATGAGGTCCTTTGTGGTTGTAACTTTGTACACTGGACCAAATAGTCCTTCAATGACTAATTTGTGAGTCAAAGAACCATCAAGTGTACCTGTAAGACCGATACGATATGGACACTTCTTCAATTTAGTCATAATGCCTTTGAGTGAATCTGCTTTGAATAGGTGACATTCATCACCGAAGACACATTCAAACTGATCGAAGTATTCTTGTGGTAGTTTGTAGATAGATTGCCATGTTGATATAACGACTTTCTTATTTGTATTCTTATCAACTCCACCTGTAATACAGTGGCACAACTTTTCTGCATCCCATCCGTTAAGTGTTGAATACTCTTTGAAATCGTTGTACATCTGAGCCACCAATGATGTGGTCGGTACAATGATTAGAATCTTCTTTTCCGGATTGATTTGTTCTGAGTAGTATCTCAGCATGCTGTAAATAATCAGACTTTTACCAGAACCAGTAGGCGATAGTAGCAAACATCTACTATTGGCGATACCGTGTCTCACTGCATCTACTTGATGATAATGTGCAGTGATAGGTTGACCACCCGCAAATGGTTTTATCTTTTTGCTCAAGTAATCAATGATGTGCTTATCTGTGATTGCAATCTTGTTTCTGTCTGGTACAGAAATCGTATACTTTCGGTCCTTTGCGAATTGGATGATATGATCCAGAAGACCTGCATAGATTGTTTGTGTATAGATGTTATACAACCGGATACGACCATCCCACTTTCGTTTTCTGAAAGCAGGCATGTACTTATGACCTGGTACTTTGAATGTAAAATAGTCTTGCAGTTCTTTTGCAAGGCCTCGTTCACAATCGACGCGAAGTTCGCTAGAGTCTATGTAGGTTACAACTAGATCATGTTCCATACCTTTATATATGGAACATTACCTACTTTAAGGATTAAAAGGTTTTTGATCGAATGTAATTTCTATATCACGGTCTTCGAAGACGATTCCATCCCAAAGAACAACTTCAATGCCGGAATTTAAAAGAAGATTGATACCATCATTGCACTTTGATTGCCATCGTTTCGGTAGACGATCCATGAGTTGTTTGTGACCGATGACCTTTGCAATCTTGCATCGAACAATCGCCTTTGCACATTCAGAGCATGATACAAATGGACAATACAAATGAAGTCCGTTTGTGATGATTCCTCTAGACGCCGCTTCGTATAGCACACTTCTCTCTGCACAAACAATATGCCTGTACTTTTCAGGCACCTCTCTCATTTCATCCGTAATAGAGAAGTGGTCAGGATATGGATATTGATTTGCCGCTCCTAAAACGATTCCAGCATCAGGATGTAAAAGAACAGCACCGTTCTGTGTTCTTTGATCATGTGAATCTCTATATGCATAGACATACGCACGCATCAGACACAAGTGATGCATTGCATTCTTTTCAATGGGAAGGTTATTAATTGACTCCATTGGCAAACTTTCTGTACTCGATGCAATTTCGAATTGCCCAGTTTCTATTGTTGATTGATTTGATAATGGCGCCAAGGTATTCGATCTTCTCTTTTTGGTAGTCCATCTTTGCTCGCATCTTTGCTAAATCAGAATCAGCATCTAGGTAAATATCCATATCTGATTTGAGAATCTTGAGATCAAACTGTTCCCAACCTTCTGATTCTAGTTGCTCTTTGGACATTTTGCCAGAGTAGTATTCTCTTTTCTTGCATACCAGTTCTTTATATTGAACATCATATTTCATGAGGATTATTCGTTCATCATGAAATAGGTTCAGGTACTTGCTATGAAGTTGGGGCACACGCAATGCCTCAAGATCAAGTTCACTGTCCTTGATAGGCATATCTTTTTCGACTAGTTTTTTGATTTCACTTAGTTCCATAGCAGCATTTTAGCAGACAAAATACAAATGTCAAGCCTTTTCTATCTCAAATGAAGTATAAGCAAAAGAAACCCTTGCTACGATGCTTTCTGTATCCGTTTGAATCGAAGAAAACTCCCAACCACCGATAGAAACAGGGAAGATGTTCTTGAAACGGACGATTGTGTTGATTCGTTTCTGGTTGTTCAGGATGAATAAAGATGCCTCTGATAGGTTGTTATCACCTGGATCAATACTATTCCAATCATCAATCGCAACCATTCTGCGCATCCAGTTGTCAAGTTCTCTATATGCTTCCATATCTTCGTCAACAAGAAACTGAACATCAATGTTACCAAACTCAACAGAAGCACCAGGGTGTTTAATAGGAACAAGTCTAGATGGTTGATTGATTATTCCGATACTGATATCTGGCATACTTGCAGATTGTACAAATTGGACTAGTTTTGGAATTCGATGCAAGTGAAAACGAAACCCGTCCGGCTGAAGATAGTTGATGTTTTGAGGATGACGATCTGTTAATGTGTCTTTAATGTAACGCAGATCGGGAATATCATATCTTTCTGTGGTCATTATAGTCCTCCATGTAGTATGTATAAAAAAAACAGGGAAGGTTTCCCTTCCCTGTTTAATTCCGAATCTCAACGAGTTAGACTAAGGATTACGATCCAAGGCCGTGTAGGTTATCGACACGGAAGATTCTGTAGTACTGGTTGCTACGACGAGCAGCAGCATTAGATGGATCAGCGGTCGCAACGAATGGGTTGTTTACCATGCCGTAGCGAGTCTTGAATCCGATTCGCGGCTGGAAGGTGTTCTCACCGATTGCTCGCGCCATCTGTAGCGGAACATATGGGCAGTAGAACATACCAGCGTCGAACGGCGAAGTACCCTTGTAACCAACACAGACATAATCCTTCGCAGCAGCACCAATACCTGGGCCAGCATATGGATCAATGTAGACTCTCATCTTACCGTGTAGGACACCAGCGAATGTATTCGCAGTATCATCAACTTGCAAGTTTGTCTGAAGTGCAGGTGAGATGTTCAAGAAACCAGACATAGCGAGTGCGGAAGCAACATCAGCAGAACAGATGACGATGTTACCCTTTCCTCTACGAGTTTCTTTCGCAATAACATTTGCTTCGCGTTCGATCTGGAACAACAGACCACGGAAGCGTTCTGCGGACCAACGGCCGTCTGAGTCAGTTTGCATGTCATAGACACCACCGAGACCGACACCCTCAGTCCCTACGCCAATATCAGCAGTACCAGTAGTGATACCAGCAAGGGATGCACCCGATGCACGACCGGAAAGGTCTAGTTGCTGTGCGCCCAACTTAGCGTTGACGTAGATTGTACGAATGACTTCGCGGTTGATTTCAGCAAGAATTTCTGTGCTAAGGAAGTTAGCAAGTTCCTGCTCTGCATCAAGACCATGAATCGCACGCAAGTCTTGTGCGAGTTCAGTTGTGTACTCTGCCTTCAGGGCGCGTGTCTTCGCTTCAACGGCTGTTCGCGTAATGCTGAACGCCATTTCGTTGAATTCGTAGTTGGTGCTACCCAACTGCTCACCAATGGTTCGTGAAGCACCAAACCCAGGTGCGTAAGCATCAGTTGCACCAGAACCCGTAGTACCACTTAATAGTGGGTCACCCTGATTGCTGTCTGGGTTAGCAGTACCACTACCACCAGTAGAACTACCGAATGAGGTAGATGCTTCGTTGAAAAGTGCTTCTGTACCACCCTGAGATGTGTACTTGGCCTTGATCGCAAAGATAAGACCAGTTGGGCCGTTCATTGGCTGAACACCACACACATCATATGCCATCAAGTTTGGCATCGCACGACGAACAAGTGAAATCAGGATTGGGTCATAACCCTTCATGTCCGCATTGCCGTCTGCTGTGTGAATACCAAGGCCGCCGTTAACAGAGTTAGCAGGAAGGGATTCGTTCAACCGTTCACGCTCCTGGTTCTCTAGAAGAATCGCAGTAACGGTCTTACGGTAGTTGTCTTGAATGGCAGGCAGCGCCTGGTGTTCAAGAATTGGCTTCCAACGATTAACACATTTGTCAGCATATGAACTGTTGACAACTGCTTCGTTTAGTTGATTTGAATTATTCTCGTTGAGACTCATTTTTTTCTTCTCCTTTTATCTGGCACTAATTGCCTCATCTATTTTATATATGCCTTTTAATATGTTTTATAGTGTCTACCTAAACTTTGTGCATAAATTCCCATGACTCCCTTTGGAGTTTCTTGCATATTTGCAGAAATATTCGAATCATCCACATCTTCTGTCAAGGAAGACGATGATGAATATTCTTCAGTGAAGTATCCTTCACGCAATGTATTCAACTTGTCTTCGTAATCATCTGTAGAATCAAAATCAAGTCCTTCTGCAAGACTTCTTAGTTTTTCTACATCAGTATCAACCAGTCCAGATGAAACTCTGTTGAAGATAATTTCACGATGGGACTCTGAAAGTTCCTGTGCCAGTTCGATGCTACGATCTGTTTCTTCAGATAGTTTCATTTCGAGTTCATCGATTCTGTTGGACAATTCGCCCAATGCATCATACTTCTCGTCCGGAACATCAATATAGTTGTTCTCGAATAGGTCCTTAAGACCAAGAATAAAGTTTTCAGCAATCTGATTCTTGACACCATTTTCTAGTGCCAAACGATTGTCTTCTTTCCATTCTTCAGCAACATAGTTCATAAACTTAGTGACTGTTTCTTCTAAGTGTTCCTGAATAGAAGCAACTTCTTCCTCAAGAAGATTATCATAATCTTCTTGAAGTTCTGCTTCCACTTCAGAGATACGATCTTGTACCGCTGCTTCGAAGATGACAGTTGCCTTCTTTACAAAGTCTTCGGATAGGTCATGATCACCAAACAAGGCAGCAAGTTCCTCCTTGACCTTAGTCTTCTTAACATCGGGGATGCTCTTAGACTTGTCAGTATTAGTGGATGTTGGTTCAACATCTTTCTTGTTTTTCTTGTCTTTGCCTTTATTGGTATTGACGATCTTATCGGTTCCTTCGAACCCCTTACCGTGAAGGTCCATTGCGCCCTTACCAGTCATGTCAACCGATTGAACAGACTCATCGACTTCTTCATCATCGTCGTCTTCGTCTTCGTCTTCGTAGTCATCTGCTTCATTGAGAATAGCCTCAATTTCTTCGATAAGACCAGATTCGTCCTCTAGACCTTCTTGTTCATCGACAAACTCGACTTCAGATGATTCAATGATAGAATTATCATTCTCGAATTTTTCTGAGATAATTCCTTTTACAGTTTCTAGAATGTTCTTCTGAGACATTGTATTTACTCCTTTGGTTATTCTCAATCTTCAGATATATATATGCCTTTTTTAGTTTAACCTCTTAGGAAATGGTTCCAAACACGCAAGATGTTTTCTTCCAACTCTTTTTTTGATTGGGATGAGTTGATTTGATTCTTGTATGATTCGATCTGTACTTCCTTAAGAGCCCCATTCTGCCACACCCATTCTTTGCCTTCCATGATTCCATTTACAAAGGCATCAGGGGCAGAAGGATCAGCAACAATATCAACAGCAGCAAGCATGAAATCTTCGCCAACAATATTGGCGCCATCCTTGCGCTGAATTGAACCCATGCCTCTTGTAGAGACACCCAACTTCACACCTTCTTTGATAAGACTCTTTGCAATCTTACCAGTTGGCGTTTCTAGTAGTTTTGCTTTACCGTAAACATCATTATCCCGGGATTCAAGTTTGGTGATAAGGTGTGACACACGATCTAGGTTTACACTTGGTCCCTCTGGATGACCAAGTTCGCCCATTGCTCTATGGGTTTGCACGAATTCTTTATTGTATCGTGTTGCTTCTTTTACAAGTGTATCTTTGGGATAGATTCGGCCATTACGGTTCATCTTTTCGGATTGCATGAAAATGCCTTCAATATAGAGTTGTTCGTCGCCATCTTTCGATTCACAAACAACATCAACATCTTGTGTAACTTCTGTAATGAGTTTAACGTGTTCCATGCATAACCCTTTAATATTTGGATGATTTTACAAAACGACCAGTCTTAGTAGCACCATATGGTTTGCCACCTTTTGAAGTGATTTTGTCAACTTCATTTTGATCGAATATAATCCATGATTCTTTGTTCTTTGTGAAACTACCATTTGATTTCATGCCTGTTGCACCAGCAATATAGTAGTATTGTGTTGCCGATTCGTTGGTTGCCTTCTTGCGTCTTGATTTTCGTTCTTTCTGACAAGATCCCTTTTCGTATGCTTTTTTTCCGGGGGTTGGTTTGTAACCATCCCAGCAACGATCGCCATCACCCTCTTCGAGTTCTGCTTTCTTGCGTCTTGATTCTCGTTCTTTCTCAAATTCCTTTTTCTTCTTGAGTTTTTCGATTTCAAGATCAAGTTCTGCCATTTTTACTGATTTGTTTACCGATTCTGTATGAATAACACGACCATTAGAGTTCTCAACTGAAATCTTTGCCCCAGGATTCGTTTCCTTCATGTAGACAATGGCATCGCCAATTTCACCGTGAGCAATGTCACGAATTTGTCCGACGACCTTGGAACCCTTAATAGCAACCAAAGTAAACGGGCCATTTTTGGCCGTTAGTTTACTACTAAATCTAGGTGCTTCATTGATATATTTCATCAGTCATCCTTTTTCATGGACTTGGCAATCTTTTCACGACGGTTTTTCAGATATTCATCAGATTCATCCGAATCGCCATCGTTGTCTACATCATCATCTTCTTGGCCAACGGGATCCATTTTCTTTTCATTCATGTTGAAGTGTTTTTCAAGTACTTCAAAACGAGTTACTTCGACAATATCACGCACTCGATCAAGCATGATTTCTTCAAATAGGTCCTTGGCATCAACAGTATTCTTTGTGACGATGCACTCTACTAGTTTGCTTTCTGCTGTTTGCATGGTATTCTCCAAATATGTTTATTGTTCATTTGTATCTATGCCTATTATTGATCAGAATTGCCAAAATTGTTATCTTCCTCAGAATCTTCATCATCGTAAAGACCGGCACCTTCTTCTTTCTTCATTTGTTTGTCTTCTTTACGGATATCTTCTTCAGATTGCTTAAGGATGTTTCGCCGAACAGTATCGACAGAATAGTACTTACCAACATATTCATCCATATCGCGTAGCAATTCGATTCGTTCTTTTAGAATCTCATTCTCTTTTAGTTCGGTGAAGTATGAGTCCTTGTTGAATACAATTTCAATATCATGCAGAATGTCTTTGTTCCAGTCATCTTCTTTGATGATGGACTTTAGAATCAGTTGAGTCTTCAGAAGATGCAAGAACAACTCTGAGAACTTCAGTTGCAGGCGTTGAATGAATTTGTGAAACTTCAATTCATCTCTAGTGATTTCAGATGATCGGCCCATGTTGAACCCGTTTTCTGCTTCCAAACGCGATGTAGGAACATTCAATGCCCGATACAACTTTTTCTTGAAGTATTCAACATCGTCCATTTCGCCCAAGTTTTCGCCACCTTGTAGTGTGTCGATTTCGGTTCCTCGGCCACCTTCTTTTCTTGGCAACCAGAAGTCTTCGAGCATGTTCATGTGTTTACGGTCATCACGGACTTCACCCGTCGCTGCATCATAAACCAACTTGTTACGATAACGATTCATCATATCACGGAGATATTGTTCTGCCTTATTCTTTGGCAGAGATCCAACATCAATATAGAATACTCGTCGTTCCGGTGCCCGAGAGATTCGATAAATCACTACAGCATCTTCGATCATTCGAAGTTGGTTAAGTGGTTTAACTGCTTTATGTAAGTAACCGAATACCCTACGAGAAGTGTGATTGAATAATCCAGAAGGCACATAACAAATTGCATTGGGGTCAATCTTTACACCCTCTTGACCGTTTTGTTCATACGGAATAGAATTCTGCATGCTTGTAGCAAATTTGTCAGTATAGAAGAAAAACTCCTCTACCTTGTCGATGATATCAATGCCACTCTTAGGGTCTTTCTTTTTCGTGATGTTTCTGATTTTCTGAATCTTAGTAGGATCAATAGGTCTTATTTCTTTGATACCTTTTGAACCATTGCCATCATATGGAATGATATGGTAGTAGAGTCTACTATCGATGTACCATTTTCTGAAGATATCATGGCCTCTGATATTGAAGTTTAGAATCCGTATAACATGCTTAAATTCTTCTTCAATCTTTTTCTTGATTGATTCTGAAATGTTACAGTTTGCTAGATTCAACTTTACAATAGGTTCATTCAATCCACGAACAATTGCTTCATTTGTGATATCATCAATCACCATTTCAACTTCAGCATGCATTGCCATAGTTCTGTACTGATCGATAAGAGAAGCATCACTTTTGTAGTTACCTTCAAGATCAATCATGGTTCCATAGAAACCACCGACCTCTGTAACTAACCTTGCACCATCATCTTCATCAGGTGGAACAAATGATTTTGAAGAAGTACTTGTTCCAGACGAGATAACTTCTGGTCCGGGCGGGCCCTTACCAGATTTGTTACCAAATGAAAAACCAAAAAAATCAATAGCCATAATGATTAGTTCCTTTAGAGGATATTAGTTTGCTCTAATATGCTCCGGGATGAAGTTCTGGTATTGCATTTCAACTGTAAATTCTGCATATGTGTCGGGTGTATCCCATTGAAGTTCAATAGATGAAATGGATGCTGGCCAGCATTCTTCGAATTTATACGAATGGATAACATTGTCGTTGCGATCTAGTTGCTCAACAATCCAGTCCTGATAAATATTGTTCGCGCCACTTGGAGTGAATGAATTCCGATCTACACCAGGACGGTTGGTTGCGTAGTTGTTAATCGCTGATGACCATGATTCGAATTTCTTACGAATCTCCATGTCACCATCAGCAATGACAGTAATATTCCATGCTTCGAAACTACGGTCGCCCGGTACTTTGATCTTACGACCCTTGTATGGAAACTCGATAAGTCCAATTGTCGATGCTGGCAAAGATGCAGTCTTAATTAGAAACTCTTGATTGGGTGACTCGCTTTCAGGTCCGATCTTTCCACGGACACGGAATAGTGATGGTCGTACACCACCACCAACAATCGCAGCCTTAAATCTGTCAATACTCATTTTGGATGCTCCTCTATGATGGGATTCTCAAATTTACTTCTTCAAAAATCTGCATCGGCCGATAGACCGTTGCAGATGGGAGATTTTATTATGCGCCGACCTCGTTGAAATCAACACCATTTGCAGTTGCGATGAAATTCAACTGGATGAAGTTGATAGAACGGGTTGGTTTGATGTAGATATCAGCAACAAACTCATTGCGATTCACAACTGAATCTGGGTTGTTACTTGCATCACAGACAACCTTGAAGTCAAAGATTCCTCGGCGTGACTGAACATCACGCAAGAATGGAATGATCAGGTTGCGGAACTGATTGCGGGTAAATTCATCATTGAATTCAAACAGTGAGAACTTCGCCGCGGTTGCGATTGCCTTCTCAAGAATAATGAACAGTCTACGAACATTGATTCTATCAAATGCACTTGGTTTACTCTGTAGTGTCTTATCACCATAGAGGATTACACCTTCGCCTGGGAATGCAACGACCGGGTTTACTTCATTCTTGTACAGATCATCTCGATGTGTCTGCTTAGGATTGAATGGCAACTTGACTACGCCACGAATCTGACCACGGTTGAAACCAGCAGGTGAGAACCATGCTTCGGCATTTTGTTCGGTTCTTGCACAAAGACCAGCAATGTCACCGTTCAATGGAACATGTCGATATACATCATTGTAACGGTCGTACATATACTTGTAACCACTGTCAAGTACTGCATAAGAACTGGACTTGTTCAGAGTTGTATTGCGGAAAGCAACAACATCTTTAGTCTGTTCATTGAGTGTCTTGTCTTTGACGATTGTATACTCAGAACCGTATGTGTCTGAAACAGGGGAAAGGAATGCAATACAATCCTTACGCTTATCACACATATCAATGATTAGTTTCTGAGTAGTTGAGTTTGATGGACCACCAAGGATCAACGAAACATCAACACTCTCTGCATCTTCGAATAGTGAGTATCCACGATCCCACAATTCTGCTGCATTGGT
>Ga0099849_1001728_pt1 | contig 10223 bp, 8 predicted proteins | sample CB_VirMetaG_4_FD_78177 | JGI IMG/M metagenome (GOLD analysis project Ga0099849, IMG submission 78177) | Freshwater to marine saline gradient viral communities from Chesapeake Bay - CB_1508_1M Viral MetaG | ecosystem: Environmental > Aquatic > Marine > Coastal | place: USA: Chesapeake Bay... | reverse complement strand
AGACTTCTTGTCTTTTAAATAACCTAATACTTCTTTTAAGATAAGAATATTTCTTGAGGTCTCCAAACTTTGTATAACATAATTAAAAAGTTTTTGAGGATTCATATCCTTAAGGTTAGAGTAGAAAGGCTTGTTCGATATAGGAGCTCTAACGACTCCATCAACAGTAAACCTCGTCCACATCTCATTTATATAGGAGGCTACCTTATCGAAAAACTCTATGTGTCTGTATTTGTCCGGTACACCGCCATACATTATCTGGAAGGTAGTTTGCTTGGATTGCTTATACTCTTCTTCAGTTAACTCCTCTTTATCGAAATATAATCTACCTAATTGAGTATGTACACTCTCAGGAGTAAATTCATATCCTATAACTTCAGCTATCAATCGTATATGATAGCCATCGAAATCAAATTCTATGAATCGGTCGTTTTTTGGAATAATGGCTTTCCTGAATTCTGGCTTCTTAGGAATTGCGGCGAAATTAACGCTATTAAAGGCAGAAGTAGGACGGCTAGTGGGATTATAAAGATTATAACTTGTATAGCAAATATTGTTTGCAATACTGTAACTAGGATTGGCTGGTTTAAATTTTTCAAGAAATTGTTCATACGTAATTTTAACTCCATTATGTTCTGATAAATAGAACACTCCTACCGCTAAATCATTATAGAATGACCAGCTAGAGTCTTCTGTTATGTCTTGATAGTTTTCAATTATCTCTATCAAGCTGTTATAGTTCCTTTCACACCTCTCATGTAACTTAGATAACGGAATGATTCGATTTAAATCTTCTTTATCAGACATTCTGTTATAATACCACTGTATTACCTGAGGAGGATTAGGTAATTGTAAGCTGTCATATTCAACCATCGAATACATTAGGTTGATATCGTTGATATTCCTATGAGAGAAATGATATAAGAAGTTCTTCTTATTAAATGTATACAGTGTATCAAAGCATTTTAAGATGTTCTGTATCTCTTTCTTTGAGAGATTAAGTCCTTCTTCATGGTCGATAGGAATGATATACCCTTCTTTATGGTCTAAAGGTCTGATATACATCGCTACTGCAAAAGAAAGCATAGGATGATAGCGGTCGTTAGTAGTAACGGCTTCTACGTAACCTCCTTTTCTACCTAAATTACAAAGGTAATTTAATTGAGTCTCGCTTTCAACGATGTAAAACATAACTTCTTATTCATAACCTTTATTAATATACGAATTATTTTCTAACGAACAAACTGAGAAGGATCTTTTAGGTATGAATCTAATTTAGCGGTAGAAGCGTTTATTCTGTTCTCTATAGAGTTTCTTAAATTCCACTCCATTATAAATAATTTATATTTAGGGTAATAGTACTTAGCTTCTCTACTTTTCATAGATTTATAAACATCTCCTGATATCTCTAATATACGAGAAGTCCCATTATCTATTGCAAAGTATCTTGAAAATTTCCCTTTAATATAATCTGCAGGAGATGGCTTAGGGTAGTATAGCGGTACAGGTACAGTATCCCTTAAATTAGCTTCAATTTCGTTATCACGAACGAAATCATATTGACTTCTTTTAGGAGTAATATCGTATTCTAGGTTAGTTACAAGAGCTTCATTAACTGTATTGAATATGGATTCGTTACTGTAGTCTACTGGTTTAATTAATCTACTTTTAGCAGTTGGACGAGTTCCTGTGTAAGCTTTTGAATTATACGTAACGAAGTACGGGCCGAGATATTCTTCTTCAGTATCGGCGTACACGTACTCATTAGAATACGCGTAGTAATTAGCTTTATATTTTGATTTAGGTAAGTACATTTAAGCTACATTAATATTTTCTACATACTTTTTAGTTTGTGCATAGAGCTGCTGTCCTTTAGTATCCCACCATTCTACGTGGGCAGGATCCCATCCCATACCCCAGTATTTCCATATGGCGTTAGACTGCTTATAGTCACCCCCCCATCTAAACATCTTCTTAGCGTCTGGGTCTGCTTCTACTGCGGCACCTAATGCTCTAAAAAATGTTGCTACATTTGAGTAATCCTCTGGGTTTCCTGCTCTACCGCCGGGATCGGGTTCCCATCCATATCTTGAATCTATAATATCTACAGCTGTTGCTGCTCGTACAAAATTACCATTCTGATTTTTTATAACAGTATTATGGTTCCCGACTTTTACTCGAGATCTTTCTTGTTCAAATTTCTCAATCTGATCTCGTATACTTCTCCAAGCTGAACCTAAAACAGGTTGGTATCCTTGTTCTTCCAACTTTTTCATAATACGTTGAATTATGGGTTTAAAGTCTGGATGTAAAGAATCTATACTTTTTGTTGATTCTAGAGCAAGAAGTTCTGCAGGTGGTTGGGATTCTTCATCAGGACTGTTGTTTAGAGGATCTATTTTGTAAGTACGAGGTTTAACATCGCTCTCACTGTTTAAGTATATTTGAGATTTTATAAGTGTATTCCATCCGGCTGAGGATATATTTTGTTCCAACCCTGTAATGATAAAACCTACACGACTGTTCTGAGTTATTGTAAAACCTATTCCGTTAAAGATAGTCTCTTTATATGTTAACGGTAGAATATCCCCACTTATTTCAAATGTCTCACCTACTGTAAATCCTCCGGTACCGTCTAGTGTTAATGTTAATTCAAACGGGATTGCAAAAGAAGCGTGGGCTGCTGTGTTTTTTTCTAATGCGGTATTTATAAAACCGCTATATAAAGACTGTAAACCTTTCTTGTTAGTCTCTACACTATCTGTTCCGTTGTAAAGCTTAGCAATAGATGCTTGCAATGTTTCAAAAAAATCAGTCTTTTCAATATGAATTATACCAGCTTCATCATCCTCCGTAAACCTATACGTACTTGTATCTAAAAAAACTCTACCAGTTACTTTTTCTCCGATAACTCTATCTTCTAGCCCAGAATTAAGTTTCCTGAAGCTGGTAGCATCTAATCCTAAATCTGAAGATTTATCTTGAGCGGAAATAGCTATTAAAGTCGATAGGTTCGGAGACAGTTTACTTGTTAAGCTAATATTCTTTACAATACTAGATAATCCAGATAAGTAGAGTGGTTGTGGCCTGTCTTCGGTTACCTCAATATACTTTCTATCTACGATGTAAAAAGTATTATTTTCATCGCAATGTAACTCAAACTTATTTATTCCTCCTGTGCTTTGCTCGATACCTGTGAGTACTCTGTCGTAAAAGGCTTTTATCTCAATCTGACCATCGTTTGTTAAGCTACTACGGATAGTCTTTTGAAGGAAATTTACATTTAGTAAAATATCTTTTATTTCCACTTCTGACTGTGGTTGATCTTTTCTAGTTTCGTAAGAAAAGTTTGGGAAGATTGCTTTAGTGGACGCTCCTTTCGGTAACAGACAAACTGAAGGATCTATAGATACCTGTAGATTGTTTGTATAGTATTTACTTTCTTCAAAGGCAGTATCTAACTTAATGTAGTTAGTATCTCCGTTAATACCGTTTTTAAGAAGATTTGCGTTTAGGTAGGAGTTTAGTGTTTGGAGAGTTATATAAGTTTGAGGTTGTGGTTGATCTACATCTTTATCTCCTGTGTTAAAACTCTGCTTGTAATATGTGAAGAAATTTTGATCAGTAGAGTTTTGGTCTGCTTTATCTAGATTATACTCTCTACCAGGCAGTTCGTACCAGTTATTCTGACCTGGGATAATATTGTCAATTGTTGATAATGCCTGCAGAACTCTGCCCAACTTTGTGCTTTCAGTTAAATTTCCAGTTGCTGTTACTGAAGCTCCGGCATTAACTGTGATTGATTCAATAACCTCTCCTTTCGCTACGAGGTCAATACTACAGTCATATCCTCCGTCGGGAGTAAATGACCAGTTAAAGTTTTTTACGACTCCTAAAAATCCTTCGTATGCTCCTCCGTATTGAGTTCTTTTACTCTGTATATCAGCATACACTTTATCAAAATCATTAACTTCTTTAGAAAGGTACCCTCCTTTATAAAGATCAATTAATATCATTTCGTCTTCTATTATGTAATTGTAATCTTCTCCTGCTAGGTAGTGACTGTGCCCAAATTCAAGTAACATTGTATAACCTGGTCTCATATACAAGTTATCCACAACATCTAACTGGTAAGGAGTCCAGCACTTAAAGTTAACTGTTACTGTTCTTAATGCTCCGTACATACCGTGAGAGGTTACAGTAACTCCGGTTATTCCCGGCTTAGGTCGTGGTCCGTAATCTTCGTAACTAACTGTTCCTGCTGTATACTCTTTTCGTAGGTTGAGATCTCCGCCGTAATACTCTGATAAGTTTCTTGTTTCTGCTAATGTGTTGTTATCGTAGATATCCAATGAGTACAAAACATTGGTTGCAGCAAGAGCTAAATCAGAGGATACGCCGAAATAATCTTGCTTTGCATCATCCGTAATAGCAACAGCTGAGGATAATTTAACCCATGGTGTTCTGATATTAAAGAATTCTCTTGCAAGTCCAGCAAAACCTTCTCGAGAGGCTATCCTAGTACTGACTAAAGCCTGTTTACGCTCTAAAGCTTTTTGAGTAACTTCATTTATAGGACGACCAAATATAAAACCTGACATAATTTATCTGCTGGTGTTTGTTGTTTGTAACAATTCTAATATACGAGCTTTACTGTAAGGTATGCGTATTTGTACTCCTGCGGTAATGTTTATTGTACTTCTATCAATATCAGGATTTGCAGTCGCAATCACCCACCACAGTGTGCTATCATTATAGTATGCAGAAGCTAGTATATCAAACCTATCTCCAGTTGTACTTATGACATAAGTATCGTCGGGATGAGCAGGTATATCAGGGTATATAGTAGTACTTCTGTATGGTACGCCTTCCTTATTGATTGGAGTGTTTCTATACCTATTCATAGTAAGTTCTATTCTTTATAAATGTATTCTCTCCAGGAGTTGTAACTGTCTGAGGTACGTTTTCGTGGATAGGGGTAAACTGTACATTCACTGTGCTCAACATCGGTAAGACTACACCTGGTGTTATCTCCCAAGGTGTGTTAAAATCTGAAGATATTGAGATACTATCAATCTTACCTGGTAGCTTTCTTATATAATCTCCGATTGTCAACCTTACTAAAGTACCTCTCATAAAACCTCTATCGCTATATGTAGGAGCAGTAACCGAAGCTAATGCGTTTAACTTGTCAGCAAGTATTTCAATCTCTTTTTCAGCGAAAGCAGCTGTCTTAAACGAGAATGATATCGATCTAGAGAAAGATTGATAAGTGTAGAAGTTCTCTCCTCTTCCTACATAATTCACAGTGTTCCAGTTACCGTTAAAAGTATCCGATAAATTACCTTCAAAAAATCCTCTGAATTGAAGAAGTTGTAAAGTTTGATTGATGCCGTCTTTTAATCCCTGTACTCCGAAGTAAAAGGGTACTAAATCAGGAGCTAAAGTATTTACACCATCTTCGTTAACAGTATTAAATACTTGACTGTTTATTGAATCATAGACATCCACTCCTTTATTTCTACTAGGATCAGAATCGTAGTAAGTATCTAAATTAGCATCACCTTTGCGACCTAAAGTTTTTTTAGATATATTAATAGTTCCCTGGTAATTTGCTTGCATAGAAGCAAATCTATTTCCAGAGTAGAAAGAAGTATCTTGAAATGCTAATGAACTCAATTCATTAAAAAGGAAATGAGTTCCAGTTCCTGCTACAGGTACTTGCGCCAGTATTACTGCTATCGCTGAAGCTGCGTCTGTTGTTACTTTACCAATATTCCTTGCTAAGTCAGCTCTATTATTTGAATTATTTCCTGCTGTTGCTCTTAATAATCCTTGTTTAGCTGCAAACTTTAAACCGGCTGGAGAAGCTAGCCATTCGGTAATTCTTAGAAGATCGTTTTTACGAGCTTCAATAGGATTATCCATAGGGACTAGATTCGGGTCGTTAAAATCTCTAATTAATGGCATATTATCTCTCTAATGTGTACGTATACGCACCGGTTGTTATATTTGATACCTCTCCAAAACGTTTACCGTCTACATTAAGCACTACAGGTCTTTGACTCATTGCTGCTGCCAGTCTATCATAATCTAATCCTGATGAGCCGCCTGAGGAGTTTCCGAATAAATCTGTTCCGGCGATAATTTGATCGTCTTTATTTAACTTAATGGATCCCTTATCACGCTTAATAACAGGTCCATCGTTACCGTCGATCATACCATCATCCATACTCAAGTAGGTACCTAGTCCGGCAACTACACCGCCGATGGTGGGGATTAACCAAGTTGCAGCAACACCTAATGTACTTGCTATCGCTGTAGTGACGGATGCTATAGCCATTGTAGTTAATATACCGGCAATTGCTGCTAAAGCTACTTTTAATTTTCCACTATCGGTTATAATCCCGGTTATAGTCTCTGCAATACTTTTAAACTTATTTAAAGTATTTTCTACAGCCTTATCATTACCGACTAACTTTTCTAGTAAAGCTCCAACTGGTCCGCCTACTATGTCTACTAGTAATTCTTTTAATTGCAATACTGTAGCGTTAAATTTATCTTGAACCGAAAGAGCTTTTAAGTTATTAAATGCTTGTTCACCTAATGCTTCAGCGGCAGCTTGCTCTGATCCATACTTCTTAATAGCTAATTCTAATCTTTTGCTCATAGAATCTTCCTCGGAAGCACCAATTTGTCTAAGTAATTGCTGCTGAACTAACATATCTGCAAAAGAGTCTTTAGTCATTCCAACAGATTTAGCAATAGCTTCTTGAGCGATTGCGTTCATATTTTGGAAGTCTGCTAGAGATCCTACTTGAGATGTGATTTCTTTTGCTACTGTAGCATAATCGTTATTTAGTGCTGCAGCTCTTGCTCTTTCAAGATTCAATTGTTTACCTGTCAATAATTCAGCTTCGAGTTCCGAGGATATAGAGCCTTCAAAATCTAGAAGACTTGATTGAATACCTTCGATTGCTTTTAAATTTAATCCAAGCATCTGAGCTGTGGTGACTGTTTTAGCTAAAGCTTGATTGTTACCTACAAAGTTTGCTCGAATTACTCCACTAACTCCTGATATCTCTTCTAAGACTGCTTTGTTATCTAACGATATATTGTTCTGTCCCTGCAGTACTTGGGATACTCCTAGTAAGCTTTCCGCAGTAGCATCAGCTCCTCCTTTAGTTAACATGAATAACTTAGATAAACTGCCGGCTTGTTCTGAAGAAAGACCAACTTGTTTTTCTAATGTAATAGCTTGATCAATAATATCCTTATTAATACTTTTTGCTGAAGTACCGAACTGCTTATTCAAGGATATTAAAGTTCCGATTCTTTGGGAAGTAGTAGCAAAAGCATTATCTGAGTCGTATTCTATGGCTGCAAATTCTGCTCTTAATACTTGAGCTTCTCTAGTACTTAAGTTTAGACCTTTTCTTAAATCAGTAGTCTGCTTATCAACTGTGAGTCCTGCTTTGATTAGCTCAACGATACCTTTGATAAGCAATGCTGGACCTATAACTGATTTAAATCCGCTTAGTAAGCTTTTCCCTCCTGCAGCAAAGGCTTCTTTAGTCGTACCTGCATTAACTAATACCTTCCTAGACGCTGCTGCTGCTTTTTCAAATGGTTTAGAGAATGCTTTTAATCCAGGAACACTACTTACAAATGCTTCCATTCCAGTAAAGAACTGGGTGGATTTATCTAAGCGTGCAGCTTCGTCAGCTATTTCTCCGTAAATATTCGCTACTTCATCTGCTACATCACGAGCGTTAGCTAGATTTCGAGCTTGATTTAATAAGTTTTCTCGTGCTTCGCCTGTTGAATTAGCAGCTTTTTCGTAAAGATTGTTGATTTGTGCTGACAATCTTCTTGATTTGTCTTGGAGTTTAGCCTTCTCCTCCAATACTTTCTTCGTACCGGCTTCTGATTTTGCAACCTGTCTTTGAATATCAGCTACTTTTGAAGCGGAGTTTGCTATACTACTATAGATACCTCCGTAATCTGAACCGAATTCACCAGCTTGCCGAAGTGCAGCATTTGCATCACGAGTAGCGTTACGGATCTCAGCGAAGATGTTTTTTAGCTCTTCTGCTCTCTGTACCTGTTCGTTATTAAGATTGAATTCGTCTGCCATGAGGTATACAATATATTATAAATAGGAAAGCCTCTATTTAGTAGAGGCCTTCGTAGTGTAAGTCGGTGATACTTTAGGAGGTCCTGTAGGCTTAGCTTTCTCTACGCCTTTTACTTTGTTAATAGCTTCCTCTTCGGCTTCTTTCCTATCTTCGTAATACTTCTGAATTTCTTTAAAAGTGTACCTTCTTAGCCAGATAGGCATATTGTACACAGTGTTCCAATCATAACCCCCGTTACCGTGAAATATAATCTCGTGGATCTGTTTAAAAACAGCAGACCTATACTGTTGCGTCAGGCCAAAAAAAGCTAATACCGATTGGAAGAGTAGCCTCCCTGTCTACTCCTTCTTCATCTTCGTATGTAAAGGTTAATTTTAGGTCTGGTGATACTTTGTTATATTCATCGCGAAGAGCTCTTGCGTCTTTAGCTAGTAAGAAGTTATCTACAAACTTACGAATATCTGCTCTTTCTTCAGATCCGTTGACAGAAGTTACCATGTATTTTAATCGAGTAGAAACTTCTGCAATATTATCTTTATTAATTTTCTGAAGTCCTTTAATCTCTTGTTCAATTTTCTTCTCATCACCGTGAGTCAAAAGCTTAAATGTAAGAGTATTTCCGGAATGCGGTAAAGTGAAGGCAAACTCATTCTGACCGCGTTTTAATAAACCGTAATCAATTTCTTTGTTTTCTAATAACGAAAGGTCAACTACCTGTTGTCGTCCAGTCCATTCAAAAGAATAATCTTTGCCGTAAGATAATACTCTTGCAGCTACCATAATAGCGTTCTTATCTCCAATTAAGAGATCACCGTAATCAAATTCAGTTACTAGAAGAGATTGTAGTAATTTATCAATTACTGTACCGTTCTTAATATAATTCTGATTGGTAAGAATGTCTTCTTCTTTAGCAGTCATATACTTCATCTCTACAGTACCCGATGCTAATGGATGTCCTTCCGGATATAAGAGACCTTTTGATGGTAATTCAATAGTCTCTGTTGGTAATTTAAACTCCATATAAACTAATTAGTTAAAACGTTTAATCATAAATATAAGAAATAAAAAAACCCGAACCAACTAAGATCCGGGCTTTATCTGCTTGACAGGGCGAGGTTTACTTTTCTTCTTTCTCTTCCTTATCTTCCTTCTTTTCTTCTTTTTCTTTCTTAGGAGCTTTCTTTTCTTCTACAGCTTCCTCTTCTTTCATATAAGTCTTCTTGTACTCCTCTTTAACAGCGATTGCCATTTCGTGAAGTCCCTTAATCATACCTTCTTGAGCGCCTACTTTAGCTTCGTCGGCCATCTCTTTGAAGTATTGACTTCCTTTTATTTCTGATAGTCTACCTTCGTAAGCAGCTAATACTTCAGCGATAGTTTCCATCTTCATCTCCATTGCTGCTCTATTGCAACGTGCTTCGATGATACCAGTTACCTCTTTAATATCTCTTCCTTTCAATGCTTCAGTTACATATTCTGCAACAACTTCTTCCATTGTTTCGCCTTCCATATGATTACCTTCAGAGTAATCACCTTCCATCGGAGCCTCCATTTCTTGGATTGGCTTTTTGCTTTCTGCTAAAAATTTTCTTAAATCAAAATTATCCATAACTTAATTAGAAGTTTAGTACGCAATAGTCCATTGCGAGGGTTAAGTCAACTTGTACAGCTTCATCTGAAGACCAGTTATATTGACCGAAATTAGAATTTTGTACGAATGCTCCTTTAATGATCCACTCACCAACGATATCGCCTACAGGTCCTAATGCGTTAAGAGTTACGTCTTTCTTGTAAAAGTCAGCGTAACCAGCTCTACCAGTTACTGATTCGTAACCCAATCTAGCCCACTCCATTACTGCTTGAGCACCAGAAGGTGTGATTGGATCGTATAAGTTAAGAGTCATATTCTGCCACTCTCTCTTACCACGCAACTTTCTGTAAGTGTTAATGTGATCTAATTTAATCACATTGTCGGTAAATTGAGGTGAAGCTACACCCTTAACTAAGTATGATGGAATTCCATCGATGTACATGATAAACCTGTTCTGTACCTTTGGTTCAAAGGCAGTGAACATGATTTCATTT
>Ga0099849_1001720_pt1 | contig 10255 bp, 2 predicted proteins | sample CB_VirMetaG_4_FD_78177 | JGI IMG/M metagenome (GOLD analysis project Ga0099849, IMG submission 78177) | Freshwater to marine saline gradient viral communities from Chesapeake Bay - CB_1508_1M Viral MetaG | ecosystem: Environmental > Aquatic > Marine > Coastal | place: USA: Chesapeake Bay... | reverse complement strand
TTTGCTCGGCCCGCAGAACAGGCTTTGCGACAGCGGGCTGCTGCGTTGCGCGAATGGTCGCAAACGCCTGAGTACGCATCTGGACTTGAGCGTTTTGGAGAAGGCGCAACTGAGATCGCGGCTACGTTGCCGGCGTACATTGCAGCGACCCAAGCAGGAGGATTGATCCCTGGGATGGCGGCAATGGGATATTTGCGCGGTCGTCCAGAAGGCAGAGGGTTTGAAGAAGCTGCCATTGAAGGCACGCTTGGCGCGGTCTTTGGAGCCACAGAGCCTCTAAGCCGTCTTCCTAGAGCTGCAATCAACGCCATCACAAGCGCAAAACTTCTTGAGCCCGAAGAGGGGTATCAAGAACCAATTGATTTTCTTGCGCCAGCAGTTGTTGGTGGCTTTTCTGCTGTGCCGACCGCCGTGCCTCGTGCTCGTGGGGCTGGCGGTCGGCGGTCGGCGGGAGGGGAGCAGCCCGGCTCAGTTGAGTCGCCCTTGCCGCCGACCACTCTTCTTACTAACGAAGATCAGCTAGTGATTGCGCGTATGATTCAATCCGAACAGATTGACGCTAAAGGCGCAATGATTGCTCGGATTGAAAGGTTGAAACCTTTTGCAGATGTGGACCCAGCAGCCAAAGCTGAAATCGGGCGCATTGAAAAAACTTTGAATCTGATTGAGGCCGGAGCAAGAGATCCAAGAGCCGATTACAGAGGCGAGCGTTCTGCATTTGTACAGCGCCAGATGGACGACCGTGGGTTGTCCGAAATGGAAGCAACTGAGAATTGGCGCAATGTAATTAGCGAGCGCATAGAGGACGCGCCTGAACTTGGCTTAGAGCCGGTCCAAGCGCGAGTCCGCGAAGTAACCGATCAGCTCAATACCGTGCGGACCATGAAGCCGATTGAGCTTTACGAAGCTGGATTGCTCGGCGACCAGGTTACGCCGCGTCCGAAGGCAAGAGTTCTTGGCAATCAAAAGAAAAAATTGCTTCGCACGCTGAGCGATCGGCTAGAACGTCTTGAGTCATTAGAGCAAGCAGAATCTCGTCTATCAGTTTTGCGAGATGATTTGACGCAATATGAAGCGATGGGTCGTCCAATATCAGAAGAAGAAAAAGCTTTTCGTCTTTTACAGCTTGACGTAAATCCAAACGAAGAATTTCCTTGGGTTCACGCAACTGTGGGGAAAGATACTGCAAACAAAATTCGCCGAGAAGGTTTGCGATCTCCTACTGACGAAGAACAAATGGTTTACGACTATTCAGAATGGGGTCCGGGCACAAGTTATGCTGCAAAGCCTGGTTCTCGTTTCCTTGCCGAAAACGAAGGAACCAATTTTGCTACTTACGATTCAGGAGTAGAAGTCGGCCCGACAAAGGATGCGCGCATTTGGACAGTTAATACAAACAACGATCTTGAGCAATTTGCTCAAGCGGCTGGGTACGAAGATTCGTTCGCCTTGAATGAGGCGATTCGGCGAAGGCCTGAAGAAGCAAGAGCGAGAATGACTGAACAAGCAGACATTCTAGTTCTTAACGAATTCAGACATCCAGAATTTTCCCCCAACCAAGTTGTCATTTTTGATACGTCAAAAGTTCGTGTTCCGCGAGAAAAACCTGGCGGCGCTTCGCCAGAAGGGTCAAATCCGATTTTCCAAGAGCCTTTGGGGTTGTCCAGAGAGCCGGTTATTTACACAGAGCTTTCTGAATTATCTGATCGGGCTTTTGACGTTAGTAACGAAAGCGCAATCAAGAATGTTGACCGTCTTGAAAAGTTGTATGACGAAAATCCTGAGCTTGTAGACACGGATGCAAATTTCCGTCGCGATCTAATTCGCGCTCAAGATAATTACACAGCGCATGAGTTGGAGCTATGGCGTCGCGGCTTAGACGAGGGGAACCCTGCGGCCACCCCAGAAGATCTTGCAAGAGACATTCGCGGTTTAAATCTTAAGATCTCTGAAGACAAAGTCAAAGCAGCAATGGTTATGAGCGAGATGTCTCGTCGAGGTCCAGAAGCGCAGCGTCGTTTTAAGGTCGCGATGGGTGATTACGCAAAGCGGTCGCCTGATCATGCTGAAATTTTAGAAGCCCAAATGGGTGATTTGGAAGAAATCTTAAACCAGGCTTCGGCAAGGCGTAATCTGCCACAAGGCGAATCAAACCAATCTCTTGTTTCTGCTGCCATTGAGCAACAAAAGAGAGCGCCCAACGAAATGGGTGTGAGGGATACGCCTGGCTCGGAGCCTCCGATTGAATCAGATCCGATTTTCCAAGAGCCTCTTGGTGTATATCGGGAACCTGTCCTGTACCCGCATCTAGCTGATCTGTCAGACGACGCTTTTGATGCTTCCTACAAAGAAGCCAACCAGCGAAGTCTGCGAATTGTGCGATTGTTTGACGACGCGCCTGAGCTTGCAGACACGGACCCTGCATTTCGTCGTGAAATGGTTCAAGCGCAGGACGATTATACGGCGCATGAGTTGGAGCAATGGCGGCGCGGGATAAAGGAGGGGCACCCTGCGGCCACTCCAGAAGATCTTGCAAGAGACATTCGCGGTCTTAATCTTCAGATCTCTGACCACAAAGTTAAAGCAACCATGATTGCGGCAGAGATGTCTCGTCGGAGTCCAGAAGCGCAGCGTCGTTTTAACGTCGCAATGGCTGATTACGCAAAGCGGTCGCCTGACCATGCTGAAGTTTTGCAGGGAAAGCTTGAAGATTTTACGCGAGTCATGGATGAGGCTGGAACGCGTAATCTGCCACAGGGCGAATCAAGCCAATCTCCTGTTTCTGCTGCCATTAAGCGACAAAAGAGAGCGCCCAACGAAGTTGGTGTGAGGGATACGCCTGGCTCGGAGCCTCCGATTGAAGAGGTTCCGCTTGTTCAGCGCCAGCCTTGGACGTTGACGCGTTCTGAAGAGGCGACGCTTCAGGGCGTCTCCGAAGATGTAATCAGAGCCTTGGAGCGTGCTCCTAAGCCTGGGCCGGATAGGGTCAACGCAAAGGGAGAAAAGCTTCCGCCGCTTTCCTATGGCGGCCCGATGGCGCGCGGTCTGCCTGCTGCAACTGAGCAAGAGATAACAATGCTCAAGCTTGCAGGCTTTATGGACAAGGATGGTTTCCTCACAGCCAAAGGCGAGGAAACTCTTTCAGGCCGGCGAAAGCGTTTTGACGACAACAGGGCAAGGCTACAACAAGGCGAAGCCGTACCTGCTCAAGTTTTGCTTGAGTGGCCTGATCAAATGGAGCGGGCTGCTCGTGTCGATCAAACCGCAAGAAAACGTGGTGGCAATCGTCCAGGTTCTAGTGAATCGGACAATCTCACGGTTGATGATCTTCGGCTGGCCGAAGATGACACGATCCGAAATCGACGGCAGCTAGACGAGCAGCGTGGCCGAGATTTCTTGGAAGACGAAAGAAACAAGGAGCTCACAACCCGCCGGCTTTCCGCAGAACAAGAAATTCGCATTCAGGACGCAGCGGTTGAGCTTTCCGAGATGGCTGGGTTTGACCTGGTTCCGTCAAAAGAAAGGCCGTTCTACGAACAGGTAATGGATCTGATCAATTCGGATCGGATTCCGCTGATCGGAATTGCGGACGTTCTTGAACGAAACGGTTTGTCTCTTGCTGATTTTGCCGATGCGTATGGCTTGACTGTTCGTGAGTCGGCCCAGACGTTGGCTAGGCAAAGACAAATGGGAGCGCGCATTGCGCGTCAGTACGGTGTTAAAAGACTTGATGACGTTGCAAAAGTTTTGGAAGTATCTCGGCCTCGACGAGAACTTTTGAGAGAACGCCTTCGCGATCCAAATCTTAGCTCTGCGGATCGCAAGGCTCTCGAGTGGGAATTGTCTAGCGGTTACTTGACCAAAAACGAAATTAAGATGCTCAAGGAAATGGGCGTCGATCGTGACATGGTCATGGGCAAAGGACTCTGGCGTCGTTTAGAAAATGCACGTCGCGGCCTACTGGTTATTCAGTTCAGCACGGCTATGCGAAATCTGCTCACGTCTGTTGGCAACATCACAGTTAGCATGATGAACGAAGCAAACGAAAGAGCAATTCGCGGTTTTGTTCGCGGTACTGGAGCGGTCACAGGAAACAAAGCCATACAGGATTACGGAAAATCTATTCATCCAGTCAGAGGTTTTGAAAACCTAATTAGCATTTTTGAAGAAATCGGTGCTCGGGTTACAGGGCAAGACGGATCAAAAATTGTTTCTGACGTTTTGAATATGTTTCCTAATGAAGCAGACACGCTTGTGTCTAGCTTTAATTCTGACATTGCGACCATCCAAGCCAACAGGGTAAAGCGATCAGGCTCAGCTACCGAGGCTGCTCACCAAGTTGTTGATCGGTTGGAAGCTACTTCTAATGTCTTGAATACGCTGAATCGTTTTCAAGAGCATGTCATTCGTCGGGCCGCTTTCCGCGCGGAGCTCGAGCGGCAAGTAAAGATGAATCCAATTGTCATTAGAGACAAAACGTATTCGTCTCTTCGGCAATTAGAAGCAGACAATCTTCTCGGCAAACTTCCGCAAAAAATGGTTCAGAACGCGGTTGATCGTGGTTTGTCGATGACCTGGTCAAGCAATTTTGACAAGCAAGGCGCAATCCAGCCCCTAATTGATTTTGTCAATCGCGTCCCAGTTGCATCTTGGTTGGTTCCGTTTCCTCGGTTTACAGCCAACGCCATTCAATGGCAGTTGGAGCACTCGCCGGCTGGGATATTGAGATACGCCTCGGAACAGCAAAGAAATAACTTTCTTGCCGGCGACATTTCCGGCATATCCAAAGCGATGACAGGCTCAACGCTTATGATGTACGCGTTGGACATGGCAAATTCTGAATATTCAACTGGCGATTGGAATTTGTACGAAGATCCAGAAACAGGCGAACTGTTAGATCTGAATCCGTTTCAACCCTTTGCATCGTACGCCTTTTGGGCTCACGTTTTGACCAGATCAATGCAGCCTGGGATGTCTCCAGAAGGCGCAGATCTTGGGAATATGGCAATTAATCTTTCAAGTGGGCCAACTGGTCTAGCGTACAATTTTCTTCGGCAGGCTCTTGGGCAAGAGAAGTTTGAGCAGTTTCAAAGCCAAGAAGGAGATCCGGTCAAACTCCGAAGGCTCACTTTCCCCGACATTGTCAGAGGCATCGGGGCCGGAAACATGCGCTCCGGTCTTGGGCTCTATGCAATCGACAAGTTGATCGCTGACGGATTTACTGAAAAATCGCTGCCTGTTGCTCCGTTTGAAGGATACGCAGACCAAGAAACAGGCGGAACAATTTACCCGCAAGACATTGACGTTCCGCTAAGAGGTTCGTCCAGATCTTCAGGCAGCGCGTTTGGAGACTTTGTCGGCGGCTTCGCTGCAAATTACTTTGGCTCGTACTTGACTGGATTGGGCGACATTATGAACGCCTACAAAGAGTACAAGTCATGGGAAGGCGATTTGGATGCTTCTAATGTCGGCAACCCGATTGCTTTCCAAGAGGTAGAAGATCCGCGTACTGGACAAGTCTCGCGAATGCCATACGACGGATTTGTAGACAATCTGACGAACAGCTTTGAGGAGTCATTCAAAGCAAGATTCCCAATGGTTTTTGACAGCCGGCCAATTTATGTCCCGACTCAAGAAGATCCGATTCGGACGTATAGGCCAGGCTCAAAGACGGTAACAGGCGTAATTTACAAGCAGCCGATGAATTACGCGCAAGAGTTAGCTTCTGATTTTGATTTGACCCAAAGCGACATTTTGCCTTCGACCGGAAACCCGGTTTGGGATGATCTCGTCAAGGAAAAAATGGGTCAGTACATTGAGCCGTATGTGATTGCATACGTCAAAGATATGGGCGAGGAGTATCCGGCTTCTGCCGCTCGCCAAGAGTATTTTGAAGGTTTGACGTACAGCAACAAGATTTTGTATTTGAAAGACCGATTTAAGGCGGCGGCAAATGAAGCGCGGAGAGACGCTAGACGGGACTCACCGGCTCTTTGGGATCAGGTTGATAAAAGCCGGCAAAGCCCGTTAGACGTGCAAGCTGCGCGTGAGAGAGCAGCGCAAATGCAGGGTCGCGCAATGGTTGGAGAACAGCGATGAGTGACATTGAAAGGTGGTCTTCAACCGCTAGCTCTAACAACGCTGCGCCTCCTGACGGCTTTCCCGAAAACATGGCTCGGTCGGATGTCAACAATTCCGCTCGCGAATTGATGGCCGCAACCAGGCGCATGTGGGATGACCCGGATTGGAAGAATCCGGTCTACGGGTATTCGGTTGCTCAAGGCAGTTCAACCTCGGTTGTCATTCAAGGCGTAGACGCCTCTGGCCTGTTCAACGAGAACCAGAAGGTCCGGGTCCGCTGCGCGTCAAGTGCTAGCGCCTACGCCTTTGTAGCGTCGGTTAGCTACTCCTCGCCGGATACCACGGTCACGCTTGACGGCTTTGACACGCTCGGTACGCCCTCTCCGTCAACGACGGTTCCGCTCGACGCAAATGGCATTGACGTTTATTTTTTGGGTGGAGGCGTAAACAACAACCACGGCATTGGCCGAGGTGCGTTTGAAGATGGAGATTCGGCGTTTGAAATCCCGACTGACTCTACGGCAACAGCGATCAATGCTGCGATTGTCGCGTCTCAGACAAGCGGTAAAGCTGTTTTGTTGCCGGCGGGAACAATCACGCTTGACGACGAAATTCTGATTCCGGCCAGCAGTTCGGATTTGAAAATCATTGGGGCTGCGGGTATTGGAACGCTTTTGAGCCTCGACAATTCTGTCAACAAAAGCGTGATCCGTGTTGCAAATTCGACGACGAACATTGTCATTGAGAATCTTGAAATCAATGGGAATAGAACAAATCAGTCGAGCAGCAGTTCGACTCTGCATCGTTTCAACGGTATCAAGGTTGAGTACGCAGCAAGCAATCTGACAATTCGCGACTGCATCATTCGCGACTGCCAGAACAACGGCATTTCACTAGACGACACTACGTCATCCGGCTCGTATACCGGGATTAAGATTGAAAACGTCAAGATTTTGAGAACGGCAAACAACTCTATTTTTGTCGGGAATGACGACGGCAACACGCGTGACGTTTTCATGCGTAACATTGAAGTGGTTGATCCTGGCGAGCCGGTTGGTTTTGGCTTTTCGCGAACTGCTGAAGAAGTTTCAGCGTTGCACTTGTCTGGGCAATGTTCCGTCTCGGGCTTTTCGGGCCGCTTTAGTGCTGACGATTTGAGGCAATGGGACGGTTCGTTTGTTTGGCTGGATGACAATTCGACGCCGTCAAAAGCAGCTCACGATTGCGTGATTGACAACTTCGTCATTGATCACGGCCAGCAAAGCAACGGGGGTCCGGCAATCTTCTCAGGCGGATGGAACAACAGAGTGAGCAACGGGTCTGTGACGATTCGCTCGTCTACAAACACGTTGCTGCCTTCGTTCTTCAAAATCGGCAACTCTGCGTTTGCAACGGGAGAAGACAGGTCAGGTAATTCCATCGCGAATTGCAATTTCAATGGCAAAAGCGCCACTTGCAATTTGCTCAAAACAGAAAACACATCAATTTCAGATTGCACGTTCAAAGCAACGCATCCGACCGCCACCAACGCGCAATTGATCAGCATGAATCAAGATGTTAGACCGCGAGTTGTAAATTGCTCTTTTGAAGGCAATTACTACTTCGTGAACCAAGCCAATAACGTCTCTGACTATTTGATTTCTGGTTGCAACATTATTTCTAGCGCAAATGGGAGCAATGTTGCAGCAATGGTTGTGTCCGGTTTGGGACCGGGAACGGTAACTGGATGCCACATCCAAAACACAAACTCAGGGCTTGCTATTAGAATCGCTGGATACAGCAACAGTTCTGTTAACCCGGTTTTTATTACTGGGAACACAATGATTGTTGGCGATGTAGCATCCGCCACTAACCCTAATTGCATAACTGTCGGGTCATCAAGCACTTACACAGACGTAAGAATATCAGGAAACCATTTCCACAATTTCAAAAATGAGGTTTCCACTTTCCCTGGCAACTACGTTCCCTATGTAAATGACTTGGTCAACAATTACACAACGCCAAAGCTTGGCAGTCGAATCTATCCCGACAATCACCCGACTTGGAATCATACTTTTTATTCAGAAAATATTAATCAAGCGTTGCCAAACGGCAGCTACGTCCAGCTTGGGAGCGATTTCTACAACCTACACGCTTTGACCGCTTCGACTTACGGAACAATGAGAGCCAAGGTCAGAATAATGTTTGAAGGGGCGTCTGGCGCTGGTTGCACTTTCCAATTGAGAAACACAAGCGTAACTTTCTACACAAGCCCGACGTTTACTGTTGCCAACGGCGGGTCAGAGTTTTTGGATTACGAATTTGAGTTTGATGTCGTTTCGGCACTATATTGGAGAGGCATAGCTACGCTTTCTCTTTGGGCAAGCGGTGGATCTACGACGAGCACGGTCAGGTTTGTTGCTCTTGATTACTGCTGTCGCAAGCAAGACTTCGGTTATTTCCACACTTCAACTGAGGTTTAGAGTGTCTTATGAGCGACATTTCTACATGGTCTGAAACCGACGCGTCAAACACCATTCCGGCCAACTCTGGAATGCCGGAAGGCATGGCTCGGTCTGACGTGAACAATCGCGTTCGCGAGCACATGGGTGCTATCCGACGATGGTACGGAGATGCGGATTGGATTGACCCGATTTCGGGTTACGGCGACGAATTTACCGTTAGCCGAGTCAACACTACGACGTTCCGAGTAACTGACGTTTCGGGCTCTGGAACAGACGCCAGCAGCAAATATCCTCAAGGCACCTGGGTCAAATTGGTGATTGGCGGCGTCACGCGGTACGGCAGAATTACGAGCACTGCTTATTTGGCTCCTGCGACTGACGTAGTCTTGGCCGACATTCAGGACGAGGCGTACAGCAGCGCAGGTACAGATGGCGAGCTGCCGGCAGGATCGGTGACGTTGGCCGCGACTTTTGTTGCCAAGCGCATTCGGGCCGCTGCGTTCTCGCCGACCGGCGCAACAACCGGTCAATCGCCGCCTGAGATCCCCACGATTGACGATCTTGGAACAGCCGCAGTCAAAGCCGAAGGGCACACGGCGGACGACTCAGGGATCAATGCAGACCGCCTCGACGGCCTTCATGCCTCAGAATTGACGACGGCTAGTCTGACTTCTCGCGAATCTGTTTTGAAAAACGGCGGGTTTTCAACTTGGTCGTTGGGCTCAAGCAATTGGGGTGCAAACGATTTAGACGGCGACGATTTGTTTGCCGACTGTTGGTATTTCACTCACGAGGTTGGCTCTGGCTTAGGCAACATTTGGTCCCTTCAGCGAACAAGCGTGCAGGGAGACATTGGCTCGCACGAATACGCTGTACTGCTGACTTCAACATCAAGCGCGCTTGGTAACAAGGTTGGACTTGTCCAGACGGTTCCTTCCGAAAGCACTCGTCCGCTTGTCGGGTCTGGCTCGGCCAGCCTTTCATTTCAAATCAAGATGTCAACTGGGGCCGCGACCAATTCTATTTCAGCCTTCATTCTTGAGTCTAATTCTGCGACGCCGGCTGACCCAATCAATCCAATTACGGCTTGGGGAGCTCAGGATGTGGCTCCGACAATTGGCAACGGTTGGACCGTAGCCGGGCAGGTAGATCAAGCAGACATTACGGACGCTTGGTCGGAAGTGAAGATTGAGAATGCCACAATTGCTAGCGACACGGTTCTGGTTGCTGTTTTAATTGTGACAGACCAACCGACAACGGTCGCTTCTGACGAGCTCTATGTGACAGGCGTGCAATTGCAGGCCGGCGACCAGGCTACGGATTACGTCTACGACATCCCAAAGAAAGACGAGACGTTTTGGGAGAGCGATGTAAACCTTGGAGCCGTCGCTTCAGGTTCTTTGCCGACCAATTTTGCGTACACGCAGGCGCACACGTTGAAATCAAAACCGCGTTTAATCAGAGCGGTGTTCCGTTGCAATTCAGCCGATCAGAATTACCAGGTTGGGGACGAAATTGATTTTGCAGCCACTTGGCGTGATGACGCTTCGTCTGCCGACGGCAGGTACGGTTGGACGTTTGGAGCCGGAACAGACGGTCAAGTTTTTGTGGTGTGTCGGGGTTTGAATGAATGGCGAATTGTAAACAAAACAACTTCGTCTTGGGGAACTCCAGATCTGACAAAATGGGACATTTACATCTACGCCTGGTCGTAAAGGAGAAGATCAATG
>Ga0099849_1001719_pt1 | contig 10256 bp, 17 predicted proteins | sample CB_VirMetaG_4_FD_78177 | JGI IMG/M metagenome (GOLD analysis project Ga0099849, IMG submission 78177) | Freshwater to marine saline gradient viral communities from Chesapeake Bay - CB_1508_1M Viral MetaG | ecosystem: Environmental > Aquatic > Marine > Coastal | place: USA: Chesapeake Bay... | reverse complement strand
TGCGATTTCTTAATTTTCATTTTATAATCCCGGCTATTTTTAACCATCTATTTTTATGACTAGAAGACTCATAAATAGCTGGATTGGCCCATAAGTCCTTGAGGCGTTGCCCTCTCTTTGGCTTCCACTGATATATTTTTTCAATTATGTCTAAGTCAATGACAGGATTTCGTTGTCTAACATAACGAGATGCCGTAAGACTTACCCGATACGTGACTTCTTCTTTGATTGCTCTGTCAATATAGATATTATAAATTTCCTTTGTTAGATTCGGGTGGTTAACTATTATCATTGCAAGATCATCTGTGTTTTTAAAAGGAGAATTTTTAGCCATGTCTAAAAGTATGTAAGCGGGAGTTTTAGGATTTGATGCAATCCGCGTGTGATACCTGATATCTGATATTTTAAAAGCATCAGCTAATATGTCTTCAGGCACGTTTTCGCCATCAAGTATTTTTAACGTGTTTTTTCCTTCATTTTTGTAACTATTGTAGAGTATTCTAATGTATTTTGCAGGCAGATCTCCTCTATAAATAAGTGCCTTTTGATGCCCATCATTTCCGTTCACCATAATATATTCTATTAAGTTATCGTCAAGAGGCATTTCAGAATGGGTAAGGTGTTTATAAATTCCCGGGTGATCAATCACAAAAAATGAGTAAGGTAGATTTTTATATTCTCTAAGAATGTATGATAGTTCGTCTTCTGTTAATAAATCGTATTTTAATCTATAATCTACATAATACTTTAAGACGTCATAAGAAAGATTTTTTCTCGAAAGAACTTCTTTGCCTGCGTAAGAGTCCACTATTTTTTTTAATCCTTCGTCAGGCATAGCTGGTTGCTTTACTAGCGCTCTTATTTGATTGCGATTAAGTTCTCGGATGTTATTATCTAACAACTCCATAATTTGATCAGATTTTATTTCTATGTTTGGAATATTTGTAAGGGCCCAGCCTCCTATAGCGGGAAATTTATTAAAAGCGGCAGAGCCGTATTTATCTGTCAAAGATTTCCAAATAATATTTGATAATTTATTTTTAATTTCTCCACTTACCGGTTCATCTCTTATATTCATAAATTGCTTTTTATGATAACTAAACTGATATCTTGATCCTGCTATTTCAATGTAAATAAGTGGGTCATTAGGCTCGTAATAGTCATCAAAAAAACTTAAACCTGGAGCTGCTGTACACCAATCAGTATCAATACCTAATTTAACAGCGGCTGCTTTGCTGTGAATCTCACCTACAACGATACCTTCGCTGTCAGGTTTTGTATAAAACCCGGTCTGAGTATTTTTCTGAATCATATTTCCGGCTGTTATATTTAATCCTCCTCGAAGAGGAATAAATCCTTTTATTACATTTTCTCCAGAGATTTTAGAGCCTAATCTCTTGTTTTCTGCATCTATTGCTTCTTCATGAGTTTCTATTATTGAAAAAAGCTCTTGCATGTTTGCTATTCTAAATAAGTCTCTTTTTTCTGCTGGATTAATTAAGTGTTTAAACTGGCCAAATTTTTCTAAACTATTTCTAACTTTATTAGTTAATTTGACCTCTCCCATGTTTTCGTTATGATCTTCTAGAAGATCTAATATTTTTGCTTCTTCCGTTAATGCAAAAAATAATCCTAAGTCCGATTTAAATTGTTTAATTAACCATAAAATAGAGTTTGATCTATCAGCTTCACTTACATCTTCAGGTACAAAAGTGTCAATATTGGTAAAAATTTCTTCTTCGGTGACATGTTCTACGCCATAAGCAACTCCGTCATGATATATTGCTTCAAAAGGATTTTCTCTATCCCATTCCGAACCTCTAACTCTGACATAGTCATATTTTTTTGCGTCATTTTTAACTGCATCTACTCCGTCTCTTTTCATAACAAAAAGCATAGACTTCCAGGCTTTCATTTTTTCTTTTTCAAACTTAGCCTCAGCTTGCTCGACAGATACTGCTTCAACAAGCAAGCTTTCTAAAATTATTTTTCTGAGTTGTGATTTCTTAATTTTCATGGTGCTTAATAACTCTATAAAATGCTTATTTTAAGATAGCGCGGTTAATACAGCAGCTGTTGACGCTGGGTTGTATTTAATAGCGATCTTATCGTAGACTAGTTCGTCTGTTGCAAGCTTAATTAAAACGTCTTCGGGTGCGGATGGGTTGCCTGCCAGGTTTTGCAAAATATCTTCAGATCTTTCTTGCGAAAGCATCCTTAAAACTTCAGGAGGTGTTTTAGCATGCCTAGCAGCTCTTGCGCGAACTATTTCATCCTCGTCTTCAGCGAGGATTTTTAGAATTTCAGGTGTGACATTTGGATTAATTGCTACATGCGACCTTACATGCCATTCTTCATGCCTAGCGAGTTCTTCAAGAAATTCTAGGCTTAAGCTGGGATTAAGAGGAACTGATTCTAGAACTTCTTCTTCTTCGTCTTCGAGTAATTTTCTGATAATCCCTTCTGGCGTGGAAGGATTCATGGCCACTTGCTCTCTTACCCAAGTTGTTAAATCTCTGGAAAGTAATTCTATCACATAGACTGGGGCGCCTGGGTTTCTAGCAACAGCTGCTCTAATTTTATAGTTTTGATCTTGTGCTAATTCTGCTAATCTTTCTTTAGGAGTATCTACATCCTGTGCGGTATGTAGCTTCTGATTTTCTTCATCAAGTTCTGATGAGAGATTTTCTAAAATTATTTTTCTAAGTTGTCTTCTTGATATTTTCATTCTGTAAGTCCCGCGATTTGTAACCATCGTTCGCTAACCATTCCAAGATTTTGATCATTTTCTGACGATTGTATTATTTGATCATCTGGATTATTTTTATTCCAAAATCTTTCTAGTTTGCTTCCTGTTTCTGGATTCCAATCTTTGATCTTTGCGATGTCTGATTTTGTTACTAGTGGTGAATTTTTAACTATAAAGACTGCTATCCTAGAACTTAGCTGCCTTTCAGAAGCCAGGAGCTCTCCATTAATCATTCTGCCTATATAAAGATCTAAAATTGACTTAGTTAAGTTTGGGCTATTTATAATGTTATAAACAACAGTCTTGTTAAACTTCGTCTTAGAATGATTAGCAATATCTGCCAATATATCGGAAGGTGTATTTATGTTTGCTGAAATAGACTGATGAAAATACGGGCCTCTTTCGTAAGCACTTCTAAGAACACTTTCTGGGGTGCTTGGATTTTGCAAGATTGCAAATTTTGATAGACCTTTTAATTTTCCGCTGTCGTAAATAAATTTTAGAAATTCAGGTTTAAGATTTTTATTTTTTAACAAGGCGTTGATGTTTTTATCATATCCGTTTTCTAAAACATGCTCAATAATTTCAGGCGTCAAGTCTTTTTTTGCAGTCAAAGCATCAAAAACATAATTGTCATTGAGTGCAAATACTTCTTTTGGAGTATCTAGATTTGTAAGATTTATAAGCGCAAGTATTTTTTGCCCACCTAAGTTTTCTCTTTCTATGTGATATTTTACAAAATGGTCTACAATTTCTTGTGTTAGGGCCGGATTGTTTAAAACAGCTGACCCCCACGCAAAGTTTTGAGAGATTTTTTTTAATCCTTCTATAGGCGTATTAGGGTTTATAGCAAAAGCATTAAGAACATCAACATCGATGTTTTCATTGTTAATTATTGTCATTATTGCTTCATCGGAAAAGTCACTAGCAACATTATTTGCAATCATCCAAGTTGTTATCTTCGGATATTTATTGAGAATTGCTTCACCATATTTTTGTCTAAGCTCTCTCCATACCAATCTTGACAATTCAATTTCTTTTTCTTTCTGAATAGGATTGTCACCTTCATCCATGAACTGATGACTACTGTAACTAAATTGCCACCGAGTTCCTCCTATCTCAATATAGATAAGAGGGTCGTCAGATTCGTAGTAATCGTGAAAATAATTTAGGCCAGGCGCTGCTGTACACCATTCAGTATCAGAACCTAACTTAACTGCTGCAGCTTTTGTGTGTATTTCTCCGATGACAACGCCCTCACTATCAGGTTTTGTATAAAATCCTGTTTGAGAATTTTTCTGAATTGTGTTCCCGCCTACTATATTTAATCCCCCGCGAAGAGGAATAAATCCTTTTATTACATTTTCTCCAGAAATTCTAGAGCCTAATCTCTTGTTTTCTGCATCTATTACTTCTTCATGAGCTTCTATTATTGAAAAAAGCTCTTGCATGTCTTTTATTCTAAATAAGTCTCTTTTTTCTGCTGGGTTAAGCAGATGCTTAAACTGACCGAATTTTTCCAAACTATTTCTAATTTTATTAACTAAAGTAACCTCTCCTAAGTTTCCGTAATTATTTTCTATTACTTCTTCTTCTTCTGTTACTGCAAAAAACAATCCTAAGTCTGACTTAAATTGTTTTATTAGCCATAAAATAGAGTTTGATCGATCAGCATCATCTACGTCTACGGGTATAAAATTATCAATATTTCTAAAAAGCTCATCGGCAGTGAGATGTTCTAACCCGTAAGAAGCTCCGTCAAGATGTGTTGTTTTTAATGGGCTTTCATCCCATCCATCTGTCCATGGGCTAGGCTTGTAATTATATTTTTGAGCCGCAGATCTAATCGCTCCGATGCCATCTCTTTTTACAACAAAAATTAAAGATTTCCAGATCTTCATTTTTTCTTTTTCAAGCTTAGCCTCAGCTTGTTCAACCGATATCGCTTCAACAATCAAACTTTCTAAGATAATTTTTCTGAGTTGTGACTTTTTGATTTTCATGGTGTGCAAATCTCTATAATACGCATTATAATACAACAATAGGTAGGCGGAAAATGTTTAAACTTTCATGCAAAATTCCAAGAGAAGTTGAAGTCGCACTTAGTGGCGGACCTGATTCTGTAGCACTTCTTGGATTTCTTGCAAAGAGTCGCAGAGATGTCTCTGCGGCTTTTGTGCATCACGGAACAAAAACTTCAGATGAGTCTGCTTATGTTGTAACAAGCCTTTGTAAGCAATTAGGTGTACCTCTTAGAATGACCACGTTGTCTTCTGTTGAACAGGAGGGTAGAGGCCTTGAGGCAACCTGGAGAGATGCACGCTATGACTTCTTGGATCAAGCAGAGCGCGCTGTGGTTACTGCACATCATCTTGATGATGCAGTTGAGTGGTGGATCTTCTCATCACTCCACGGTGAAGGTAAACTTATTCCGAGAATCCGTGGAAATTATCTTCGTCCTCTTCTCTTGACTAGAAAAGAAAATCTAGTCGAATACTGCAAGAAAAATTATTTACCCTACTATGTTGATGAGACTAATCTTTTGACTGACCGGCCGCGTGTTTTAATTCGCAACAAAATGATGTATGATTGCCTTGAGATTAATCCTGGTCTGCACAAGACCATCAAGAAAAAATATCTTAAGGAGATGAAAGATGAACGTCAGGGTTGGTGACAGAGTAGAAGCGTTATATCACATGAGCAATCGCGGTGTCGTGCAAGAAGTTTACTACGTCAAAGTAACAGCCGGGAATGGCGCGGGCGCTTTTTCAAAGATGCGCAGAATCAAGTTTTTAAGTGAGCTTGACGGAAAAATTCACGACATGAAAGCACAAGATTTGCGTGTAATTAGAGAATGACTTTTATATTTATCTCAGGAGAGATAAATGAAGATTAAAAGAAGTGACTTAATCCACCTAATTCGTGAAATGGCCATCGATGAGATGGCCTTCATGGGTGTCAAAAAGCCTTTAAAAGGTAAACATGACTATTTCAAAGATGATTCTTCTTTTGATCCGGACAGAATTGAAAGATTTTTCAAGACTAAAAGGTTTCAAAAGCAAGCTGAATTATTTTTTGGAGAAACAAGGGCGTTCCCCAACTCTAACGTTATTATTGTTCCAAGACTAGGTCAATTTGAATGGGGCGGGGTGGGTGAAGAAAGTCAAGAGAAAAAAAGATTTCGTGATGCTAAGCCATTTTTAATTGATTTAGATACTCATCGTTCAAGATTTTATGACTTGAACGATGAGACAATGAAAATACTTCTTGAATTTGATCAAGAAGAAATAGATAAAGTAGACCAGAGTAAAGATGTTGTTTTATACGTATCTCAAGGACAAGTTTCATATCAATTCAACACAACAGTTCATCAGATATTTCATTCTTTTTTTGAAGGAATAGTTGAATCTTACGAAAATGAAGATTTAAACCTGGCAAGATTTTTACCCAATACATTGCAAGCACTAAAATACCTATACGAGATAACACGACCCACCGGCATTACAATGTTAAATACTGATTCAGAAATTAACACAGTAGGGTCTATTAGGACAAATGCTACTAAATACTTGAGAGGGAAATCATACTTCGGCGAGGGTCATCTTGGAGGAATAAATACAGGAGACTTTTTCTCTGAGCTGTTGACAGCTTCATTCTTACGTTATAAAAACGTAAAGAATGAAGTCTTATATGACGACAAAGATTCTGACATGTATGGTGAAGTTGATGAAGAAAAAACTCAAACACTGAATAAGTTGCTTGCAAATTCATCAAATGAGTTAACTAATTTTTCCAGAGGAAAAATACTTGAAATATTAGTTTATGAGTCTGACTAGTTTCAAGAAAATATCTTCGTGTAATTAAAGAATAAACCTTATATTTATCTCAGGAGAGATAAATGAAGATCAAAAAAAGAGATCTGATTCACTTAATTCGTGAAATGGCCATCGATGAGATGGCTTATATGGGTCAGCCTTCAGTTCTTACAGGAGAAACACCGGAAGAGAACCCAGATGAAGATTATAAAATAACAAAAACTTCTTCAATTGAAAGATTTTTTAAGTCTAAGATTTGGCACAAAAAAGCAAACAAGTTCTTTGGAGAAGACAGAGGATTTCCTAATTCAAATGTCTGGATAATTCCTGTAATTGGAACCGCAAGAGAACGTGTAGGGAAAATGCCTTTTGATAAAAGAACCGGTTCTCAGCGCGGATGGACAGCAAATATTGACTTAGAGTATCTTGCAAATCTTGATGTTGACAAAGATACTTTGTCAAAAATCAACCCAAACAATGATATTATAATTCTTCCAGATGTCGATTTTCTAGAGGTAGATTTTTACCCGACACCGCATATGTTAATTCATGCATTATATGATGAAGGTCCACTTTCTCGCTTAGACTCTGTAAGCTCAGTCATTGACGCAATAGAAAACTCCGACGATGAAGTTACATCTACAGCAACAAAAGCGTTACGAAGTGGGCTCTCGCAATATGAACCTGACTTTGCTGCCGAAGTTCTTACAGCTGCGCTTATCTATAAAGACGGCGAAAATCTCACAACTTTTTCAGGAAGGCCAGAATTTTCTAAAATGTTAGAAAAAGCAGCACAAGATTCAAGAGCCTTTCTGCAAGGAAAGATTGTATATATTCCTATATTACTTGATCTTTAATTGAGTGATCTACATATTTATTTATAGTGAATAGACAAACACGAAATGCTGCACGCCAATTCATCAGAGTCATGACTGATGCATGCATCGTTACTAACATTTTGCTGATGGTTTTGTCTGTCATTTTAGTCGATTGGAACCTATTTAAAATTGCGGCTTTATCTGGAAGCCTGTTAGTTTTTAGTCGGTTGTATCGTTATTATGAGCAAAAAGAAGAAGACAAAAAGCAGTAAACTAAAAGATCTTTACTTAGATCGTCCAACTTCGCACGGAGGTTGGCCCGGTGGTCATAGCGGAAGCTATAGAGACGCTGATACACCTGTCTACAAGCAAATTGCAAAATACTTAGAAGACATGGGCCTTCTTGAGTCGCCTGATCATGCTGTTTTGAGCGAACAAAAGCTTAGACACATAGTCAGGCGTTTTCTTTTAAATTCTTAAAGAGAGATTTTTGATGGAAGATACACCTAAAAAAGATAGATTTGAAAAATTAAAATCCATGAGATCTCATATTTGGGAAAAAGAGATGGTAAGGTTAGAAAATCTAAAAAAGCAAAAATGGTTAATCGATCAAGTAAACGAACTAAAAAAAATATCTGACTGTGAAAACTGCACTATAGAAATTATAAAGAAAAAAATAAATCAAATTGTAGGTGAATTCGAAGCTACAGGAGAAAAAAATGAGCAATGAAAACGGTTGGGGAGAATATTCAAAATTAGTTTTAAAAGAGCTCGAAACACTAGCTACGGGAATTGAGTCGCTTCGCACTGAGCTTCTTGATGTGAAGCAAGAACTTGCTGCAATTAGAGTAAAAGAAGATAAAGTTGACGAGCTGAGAGAATGGAAGTCTAAAATTGACGATGTGACTTCTCCTACACAACTTAAATCGCTTGTTGACGAAGTACAAGAATTAAAGCTTTTTAGGACAAAAGCCGTCACAGTATTTGCTGTAGTTCAGTTTTTAATGGCTGCTGCTGTTGCGGCTTCAAAGATTTTTTAAAAAATCAAAGTATGTAAACTTCTTTCACTTATATTATTATACATTTAAGAAACATAGGAAGATAAGTGAAAGAAGTATTTAAAAAGTATTATTTACCTCATAGAAAGTCTAAAGAATCTGAAATAGATTTAGTCGAAAGAATTGATAAAAAGATTATAGAAGATCGTTTTAACTATATTTCTAATAGAGATATATTTATAAACGAGGATTCCTATGGCGATTCGCGAGAGGATTGAACTGAGAGAGGTTAATGGTACAACGTACCTTGTCAAATATAGCGAAGTGGATCGTCACGAAGGTTATACTAGTTATAGCTTCTATTTCCTTCGTGAAGCAACTGAACAAGACATTAAAGAACACAGATCTAAAAAAGGAAAATGACTTGAAAAAAGACAAACCCGTTCTAGAAACTCTTTCTGGAAGTAGTGATGACAGTGCTATAGAAGAGTTAGAAAAAAACTTTGAGTCAATTGAAGAACTTAAAGTGAATGCTGAAGATGTAGAAGAGATGCTGCAAAAGTTACTTGATGCAGACTGGGACGATGATGTCGTAAACGAAATGGCCGGTCCGTCCTATATGCTCTCTTTGTCAAAGGATATAGAATATTTCTATAGTATCAATAGAAAGACTTTTGTGCCGGTCAGAAATAATATTGAAGTAATTCCTGTAGGTATCAATCAAAATGATACTTCAAATTACTTTGCAATCAATAATGAAATTTTTAATATTGACCCTAGTAAGGTTATTTGCATCGGCTGGAACTAATGAAGCTTGACCATGTTGCTGTATTATCAACAGACATTGACGAGTCTGTTAAGTGGTATAAGAAAATGTGGGACGACGCAAAAGTCTTGTACCAGGATAATACGTGGGCATTTTTAGAGTCTGAGGGTTCTAAAATTGCTTTTGTCACTCCTAAACAGCACCCGCCGCATATTGCTTTTAAAGTAGAAAGCGAAGAGCAAGAAGATTTTTTAAATACAATGTTTCCTAATCACGGTTGGAAGCTTCATAGAGACGGTTCAAAGTCTTTCTATGCTAAAGATCCTTCTGGTAATTTTGTTGAGTTTATAAAATATGAAGAAGTTAAAAAAGAAAATTAATGACTTTGTCTACGTAGTTAACTATCCCTTAGGCGCTGATGAACAGTGGGATAAAGAATCTATCGATAGTTTTGGCAAGTTTTTAGATGGCATAAATCTGATTCTTTTTATCACAGTTTTTGGTATTCCTGCCCTAAGTCTACTTACGATATTGATACAAAATTATGGAAAATAAATCAAGTTTTTCTGAATATTTATTTACAACTATAATTGTAGTGCCTGCTGTCTACTATCAAGTGATTAAGCATGCAATCAAGTCCAGGAGTTTAAGTGACAGACTTAGAAATAATAAATCTTCTTCTAGAAGAAATGGAAGGACAAGCTACACACTTAAGAGTCTCAAGAGGATACGGGACAGGGCATCCTCACTGGGAAGAAAGATCTGGAAAACAGACGCTAGGTGATACGCCTTATGCACCAGAAGAAGAAGTCAAAGAAGAAACTCAAGAATTTAAAAAAGTAAAAGTAAGTAGAGTATTTAAAAAATGAATTATCTAAAAATATACTGTGATGTTTTTGGTTTAACTCTCAAAAAAGATAGCGTCTTTGACAAAGAAAACAATCTAGTTGGCAAAGTTGAAGATAAAAAATATATTCGATTTACATACCAAAACAATCCGATTAAACTGTCAGATCTTTGGTTAGCTTCTTTTGAAAGAATTCGTGTACATTAATTAAATCTAAAGTATAATAGACGCAACCATTTTAAAGGAGAAAAAATGGCAACCGT
>Ga0099849_1001715_pt1 | contig 10264 bp, 7 predicted proteins | sample CB_VirMetaG_4_FD_78177 | JGI IMG/M metagenome (GOLD analysis project Ga0099849, IMG submission 78177) | Freshwater to marine saline gradient viral communities from Chesapeake Bay - CB_1508_1M Viral MetaG | ecosystem: Environmental > Aquatic > Marine > Coastal | place: USA: Chesapeake Bay... | reverse complement strand
CGTGGTTGGGGCTGCGCTGACAGCGGCCTCTGCCCTGTTAGCGCCGAAGCCAAAGGCCCCGCAGCTGCAGCAGGCGACAGCTCCAGCGCCTCAGCAGCAGCAACAGGATCAGCTAGCGCCGATCCAAACCGAAAACATCACAGGCGCGACGCGATTCACGTCGAATGTTGGCTTTGACAGCGTTCAGCAGCTGGCGTCACTGGGTGAGACCATCCCCCTGGTCTTTGCTAACCGCGTGGGCAATGTCGGCGGTATTCGCGTCAAGACGTTGCTGTTGTGGTCGCAGCTGCTGAGTCAATCAATCGGGCAAGAGCTGGCGACGGTGTTGCTGCTTTCAGCTGGCAAATTGGCAGCTAGGCCAGAGTTCCAAGGGTTTGCGATTGGCGACCAGACCCTTAAGAACTACACCAACGCCAGGCTTGCGTTGTATTACCTGCCAGACGGCGGGCGCTTGAGAAGTACCAACAAGTACCCCGAAGGGTCGCTGCCTGAGCACGACAATCAGGGCGACGTCTTTACGGTTTATAGCGACCGCGACAAAGCCTTTAAGCCGTGGTTCTGTGGCACACGGTCCCCGTCAACGCAGACCCAGTTCGGCTGCTACAGCCCGATCGTCAACGCCACCCCCTTCAGGCTGCCCTACGAGCTGGTGATGATTCCTCGGGCAGACGGCACTAATCCGTCCATCGCTGCTCAGTCGGAGCTGAAGAAGAACAAGCTAGATCGCGACTACTCAACCCGTGCCTCGCTGACTAGCGAAAGCGTTAGCGGTTCCGATACCTTCCTGACTTACACGATCACTGGCGGTGAGATCGACGAGGACAAATACGACCCCTGGGGTGTTGATGACATCCATGCGGCCGTAGAAGATCGGCGGATCATTGCAGACGACCAGATCCAGCTGAGCGGTCTTTACATGGCTGGTTCGGCCCAGGTGGTTTGCACGGCGACTAGCACGCCGAACATTTGGGAGCTGAACACCGAGAAGACTTACACCTTCAAGATTCAAGAGCCTGGGTACTACGAGATCTTCAGCGACCCAACGCTGTTGATTAATGACCCCAATGACAACGACAAGCTCAAGGCTCCGAATCCGCCGTATGGGCCGATCCTTCAGCGGCTGTCAATCGCGACCATCGCAAACAACCGAGCCTGTGACGTCACTGAGATTGGGCTGAAGTCGACAGTTTGGAAGCAGATCAGCGGTTTCCCCAACGTCAACAGCATCCCCGACCAAGGGACGATCAACCTGTACGAAAGGAACAACGGCACAATCGGCCTCGGCTCGATCAACCGCTACGTCAGGCGGATCAGCTTCTTCCGTTTGCAGATTCGTCTGCTTGGCACTGACGACAACAGCTGGACAACGCTGGACGGCGGCAGGATGTTTGCAGTCGAAGGCAACACGCCTAGCCCTAAGTACAACTTCATCAGGATCAACCATCCCAGAAACCAGTACGAGTTTCGCTTCGTGCCAGTGCCAGGCAGCGAAGTAGTGCGTGGCTGGATGGAGAGCTCGGTCTACTTCTTGGGCGGTGAGGCCACGCTTGGCTTTAGCAAGGACAGCTATCAGGTTGTTTTTAACGGTTACCTGAAGCAGCTCACCACATCCGTCACGACGAACCCTGACTGGACGGTGGGGCAAGCGCCGCCCGAGAGTGTGGGGGCAGTTCAATCATTCAGCCCGCTATCAGTTGGCCCAGTGCCTGAGCCCTATGACGATGTCATATCAAACGAAAACAGGTCCGCAAGCGGCGGCAGCGGCAGTGGGTTCGTCATTCAGGTCATTGGCTACTCGAACGGCTACAGAGAGTTTTCTTTTGAAGAAGGCGGCACGGGTTATCTAAACGGTGAAACGGTCACGGTCTACGACGTAGACCTGAACGAGACTTTCACCTTGACCGTCACCACCGATGCAGAGGTTGACATAGAGTTGCAGCTGAACCTGCACGATGCCGTCGCTGATATTTACAAGTACGACGCAGAGAACAGCAGCCATTCAAGCGGCCCTGAGCACTCTGTCGTCTATGTCAACGAGATCATTAAACAGGATGACCCTGGCCCGCAATATGCAGACCTCGCACTAATCGGTCTGCGTCTAGCCAGCTCAACCGAGTGGAGCACCTTTGCCCAGCTTTCGGCCTATGTGCAGAAGGGTGTGCTGGTGGAGCGTCTGATTGATGACAACGGCAACCCCACCACCAGCCTGGTCGGCCCCACCAACAACTTTGCGGAAATCGCCTACGCCGTTCTGACCAACACTGAATGGGGTGCTGGCAAGTTCATTGGCAAGGAAGCAGTAGACCGCGACAGGATGACCCTTGCGGCTCGCTACTGCCGTGCCAATGGTTTTACCTGGGACGGCGTGCTGGGTTCAGCCGTCAACCTGCGGAACTTCATCTTTGAAAACGCGGGCTACTGCCTTCTGGACTTCACGATCCTTGGCGGCAAGTTCAGTCTGTACCCGACCGCTACTTACAACAGCAGCTATGTGATCAGCGGCAGCGTCCCAGTCGAAGTCAAGGCGCTATTCACCGACGGGAACATCAGGGACCTCAGCGTCACCTGGCTCGGCCCAGAAGAGCGGCGTCTGTTCAAGGCGATCGTCAAGTATCGCGAGGAGAAGCTCAATGGCTTCCCTGAGGAGCGGATGTTGAGCATCCGCCTAAACGATGCTGAAGGCGGCTCTGATACTGACCCCGAGGAAGAGTTCGACCTGTCCTCGTTCTGCACGCAGCGGAGTCAGGCGCTCAAGTTTGCGAAGATGGCGCTACGCCTGCGGCAGCTGGTCGACCACAGCGTCAGCTTCCAGACCACACCAGCCAGTGCGCTGAACTTGGTGCCAGGGCAGCACTTCCGCCTGGTTTCAGAGTGCACGCACACCGACCGCTTCGCCAATGGTGTGATCACAGCTGACGGAATGATCGTTAGCGCCGAGCCTTTGGCTAACGGCAGCTATCCGATCATCTACTGGAAACCTGGAACGACAGGGGTGATGGAATCCACGATGACGGTCAGTGGTGGCATCTGCCAAGAGACCAACCTGCGCGGCACCGTCTACACCTTGGCGAACACAACCACTAGTAGCCGCGTCTACAAGGTCGAGACCTTGTCGATTGGCGACGATGGCTTCATCGAGATCGCCGCCAGCCATGAGCCAGTGGCTCAGAACTTGACGATGGCTACGCTGGACTGGAACGACAGCAAGTTCATCATCGAGGAGAGCTGATGGCTGCTGTTGCGTTCCCTGCTCTTATCCCAAGCGGTCGGCGGTATAGCCCTGGCTTTTACCCACAGGCGGAGTTCAAGGCGCTCAACGGTGCAACGACGACCCTGCGCTATGGAAACAGGCGGTTTGATGCAGAGCTAGATCTGACGTTCGAGAACATCACCGATACTCAGGCCGCCAGTGTTCTGAAGCTGTACGAGGACACGATGGTTGCCGATGACTGGGTGACCTTCACGACCAGCGACGTGGCAGGCGGTGCGTCTTCTGCGCTGGCGAACTATATCCGTGAGGTTGGCGGCAGCAATCTGCGCTGGCGATTTGCAGAGCCGCCTGGCGTGGATAGCGTTCTGCCTGGCATGTCAACGCTGCAGTGCAGGTTCATTGGCCGATTGGACCCGACCTAGACTGCAGGTATCGCAACGCTTTGACAAATGGCTGTCTTCAGCGGGAAGGACGGATCTCTGACTTTTGCTGGGACATCCGTTGCTCGTGTCCGTAACTGGTCCTTCACTGGCAACGTTGACGCCATGGAGACGACCAACCTTGGCATTGATGCGCGAACATATGAGCCAGGGTTGAAGAGTGCGACGGGTCAGGCGTCGGTGTTTTATCACGATGACGACGCTAGCCTCAGGGCCACGATCGACAACTGCGTCACTGTAGGAGCACCTGCTAAAGGCGAGATGCGGTTGAAGTGGGGCGACAGGCTGTTGAGTTTCACCTGCATTATCACGAGCGTCGCAATCACCTGCTCGACGGGTGAGGTGATGTCGGCCGACATCAGCTTCACGATGGATGGCGACTACCTCACCACGATTTTGTGATCAATGGCGGTCTTAATGGGGGAGGGCGGCTGCATTGAGTTGCGCCGTTCGCAAGTAGACGAGAAGTTCACGGGCAGCGTCGCCGCTTCCGACGTGAACCCTGTCAAAGACCGCTTTAGCTTTGACTACCCCCTGGGGATGCTGATCACTGGCGATCAGTGCGAGATCAAGACAACAGACGGAAGCCTGCTCAGCTTCATCGCGCCAAGCGGGTGGCCTAATAACACCCGTTACAAGGACGGGATCTGGTACGTCTTCGTCGATGAGGTCGGTGCGATCCGTTTGTATCGCACGTTCGATGAGGCCATCTCAGGCGAGGTGGCAGGTCGCGTTGACCTCGTGGATCCTGGTCGGACCGTGCCGATCGAGATCAAGGTTCGCAATAACAACGAGCGGATCCTTGCTCAGATCAAGGACTTTGAGCTGAACACCGAGCGTGAGGCCGTTGACATCACCTGCCTTACTGAGGAGTTCCGCAGGCAGTACAGCGGGCTGATTAGCGGCAGCGGTCGGATTACCTGCTTCTTCGAGTACGAGCGGCGGATGTGCGACCCGAACACAGGTGATGCATCTACGGCGGCCCTTGAGATGCCGATCTACATGAACCAGCTGCTGGTACGCACCAGGCTGGGCAGTGAGTTCTGGGCGAAGGTGACGCTAGTTGGGCGTGGTGACAAGCCCTACGGGAACCGCTTCGATGTTGATGATGTCGTCTGGTATGAGTTTGAGGCGCGGATCACGAATATCGCGATGGCCTTTGCCCCAGGCCAGCCGATCGAGTCGACCATTGAGTATGTGACGACAGGCGAGATCAAGCTGCGCACCCAGTTCGTCAGTAATTACCTGCTGCAGGAAGACGCAGGTCGCATCAGGTTGGAAGACAACCAGAGCGGCTTCGTCGAGATCGAGCAGCAGGACTGAGCCAACAGGCGCGATACCTAGACTGGCTCTAACGGTCGTATCGCAGTGCCTTGGCTGACTTAAGGATCTCCGAACTGCCGCCTCTGGCGTCAGCTGATGCTGAAGCGAATGATGATCTGGCGATTGCGGACTACTCAGCGAGTGAGACGAAGCGATTAACGCTAAAGGGTGCTGTCCAAAAGGGTGCCACCCTGATCGACGATGGGGTGATCCCTGGGTCGAAGCTGGTCACCGACAGCGTGACCGCTACCCAGATCGCGCCGAACTCGATCACGGCTAGCGAGTTAGCCAACGGTGCTGTCGATACGGCTGCCGTTCAAGACGCAGCCATTACCGACGTCAAGTTGGCCAGCGGTATTGACGGCGGCAAGCTTGTCACTGACTCAGTGACAGCCACACAGATCGCACCGAACGCCATCACGGCGTCTGAGCTAGCCGATAACGCCGTCGACACTGCAGCGATTCAAAGCGCAGCAGTCACCGATGCCAAGGTTGCTAGCGGTATCGATGGGGCCAAGCTGACCGATGGCACGGTCACTAACGCCAAGCTGGCCAGCGGGATTGATGGGGCAAAGCTAAGCGCCGATTCGGTCACTGCTACCCAGATCGCGCCGAACGCGATCACAGCCAGTGAGCTTGCTGGCAACGCTGTCGACACCGCTGCTGTCCAAGATTCAGCAATCACCGACGCCAAGCTGGCGTCTGGCATTAACGGGGCCAAGCTCACCGACGCCACGGTGACCGCAGCCAAGATCACTGCCGATAGTGTCGACCGGGGTCTCGATAAAACCACAGGCAAGTTCGGGCACACCAACAGCATCGGCGCTGGCACAAGTGCAGGCATCAGCTTTGACGCACATGGCCACGTCACTGGTACTACGTCACTGGTGTCAGCTGATCTGCCAGTCGCTACAGCGACTGCAATCGGTGGCGTCAGCATCCCAGCCAATTCTGGCCTGAGCGTTACTGGCACAGGTGCCGTCACCCACAACAACTCAATCACGGCTGGAACGACCAGCGGGATCACCTACAACGCAACAGGTCACATCACGGCGATCGTGCCGCTGGCCGCGACGGATGTACCGACAGCAACAGGCACGACCAAGGGTGCTGTCAGCGTTCCAGGTCCCTCGCTGCAGGTGGCAGCCGATGGGGCACTCACTCATGCCACCTCTGGCGTTGCTCCTGGCAGTTACCCGAAGGTCACAGTCGACCAGAGGGGTCATGTCACCGCTGGTGGGTCACTGGTCGCCTCTGACATCCCCAACCTTGACACAAGCAAGATTGCATCAGGCACATTCGACCCAACGCGAATTGCCGACCGTTCACTGACGGCGACCAAGCTTGCAAACTATGCAACGACTCTGATCCAAGAGTCGCAGCCACCTGGCACTGACTATTACACAGGTCAGTTCTGGTACAAGGAATCAGACGCACAGCTGCGCACCTGGAGTGGTAACAGCTGGATCCCTGTTGGCTTTGGCCGCCTGAGTGAAGAAAACCTGCGCTTCTGCGGCACGTTTGACGCCAGCACAGGCAACGTCATCCAGGTCACGCCGTTCGGTACCGCTGCTGGTTTGACGGCAGGAGCTGCAATTCCGACCGCAACCGATGTACTCACTGGCGTTTATCTGGTTTGCGCTGTCCCAGGCAACTATGCGGGCAACGTCTACGACAACGGTGACTGGACACTGTGCTTAGGCCAGGCCCAGGGCTGGGTGCGGATCGACACCCTGACAGGCGGTGGTGGTGGTGCGACAACCAACCTCGGCGACCTGCTTGACGTCACGATCACCTCGCCAGCTAGTGGCGACACCCTGATCTTCGATTCTTCTACGAATACCTGGAAGAACCGCACGACGCACGGCGTCAAGCTGTCCCTGATCGAGCCATTTGACGGCACCCGCACCAGCTTCACGACAAGCGGGACAGTTATTTCCCAGAACAACCTGCTGGTAAGCCTGGGCGGCGTCCTGCAAGAGCCAGCGATCAACTTCACGGCTGCTGCTGGTTCGACCACGCTGAGCTTCACGACACCCCCGCCTGCTGGGAGTGCTTACTGGATTCTGCAGGAGGCGTCGATTGATGGCGGTGGAGGTGGAGGAGGAACAACGTTGCCGCCTGGTACGGCAGCGGATGAGGTACTTCGCTGGAACTCGGCCACTAGCGCCTGGCTTCCTAGCGACACCATTGATGGGGGTAGTTTTTGAGGCTAATTAACCCACGTCCAAGACTTCCCTTGCCAAACAGATCTAACGGTCGTGTAACGCACGCCAAAGCGGGCCGCTAAGTCCTTGGCGGCAGCTTGACTTGGGTAAGTGCGCTTGATGATGCGGGCTTGCTCTTCGTTCAGCTTTGATCGCCAGTGCTTGGCCCCTCTCGGCATTGCTCCGACTTCGACCGCGTCATCACTGTTGTCCTGGTGCGTACCCCAGGCAAGGTTGGACAAGGCATTGTTTGTCGAGTCCCCGTCAAGGTGCCGCACGACAGGCAGGCCGCCTGGGTTTGGTAGAAACGCCTCAGCTACTAGTCGGTGCACGGGAGCTTGCCATCGCTCTCCGTTTTGGCTTAGCGACACCGTGATACGAAAATATTTTTTGTTGTGCCCCTGCTTGGCTGTAGAGAACCGCAGCACCTTGCCCTTGATGAGGCGCTTGCCGTAACGGGAAGGGACAATGCGGTCGAGGCTGCGCACTCTGCCCTTAGTTGAGACCTCATAGGAACCGTCGTACCCGACGACGGCGCGCCATACTTCGCACATCAGCTCAGTCCTGTTGAGTTGGTCACGGGGCGGGTGTTGGTAGCACGCCGCTCCACCTAAACTCTAGCTAAGGGCTGGGGCGGAGATGTCTCTCACTAAAGGCGCACTGATTCAGCCTCAAGGGCTGACCACAACCGAGCGGGACCTACTGACGCTGAGCGGCGGTGATATCGGTCGGTTGATCTACAACGAGACCACGAGCAAGCTGCAGCAGTGGACAGGTAGCGCCTGGGTTGATGTTCTGACTAGCACGGCAGGCAGCACGCCAGTTAGCTCTGTCTTTGGTCGCACTGGTGCCGTGGTTGCCACTGAAGGCGATTACGACCTGGATGAGTTGGGCGACGTATCGGTGACTGGTGCGGCAGTCGGTTCGATGTTGGAACTTGGCAGCGGCGGTCAGTGGGTTGCTGTTACTGAGATTCTTGGGGGCACTTACTGAGACTTTCTAAGCTGTAGGCAAGCGCGGTATGCGCCTGTTTTTACAGCTCGGGAGAGTTCTCCATGTCGATCAAAGTTCGCCTTAAGCACAGCAGCACGCTGAATAAGGAGCCCTTGCCTGCTGATTTGGACAGCGGCGAACTGGCGCTGAATATTAACGAGAACAGCCCTGCTGCTTATATCAAGGACAGCGCAGGGAATATCGTCAAGCTGGCGGGCCCTGGTGATGGTACAGGCGTCAGCGGTTACTGGGATCGGACTGGAACGGAACTCAGCCCTGCGACTAATGGCGACAGCCTGCAGCTGAAGGATGGCACTGGCGCGGTGTCAGTCGACCTGGATGCTGGTGCGTCTGCTGGCCCACTGGTGCGGGACTCGTCGGGCAGGCTGCTCGTGGGGACGACGACGAGCAGTAAAGCTTATAAGTTAGTTGTTCGCAATGATGCTGGAAACGGTGGTTTTGAAGGTGGAATCTTTTTACAACGAGCCACAACGCCACCTACAGGCAGTCATGGTCTTGGAACAGTCGCGTTTGGCGCTGCTCCGACTGGAGACGAAAATGAATCTGCGAAAATTGTCGCAAAATCTGATGGCGATTGGGGCGTAAATGACTGGCCAAGTCGCTTGGAATTTCATACCACTTCCGACGGATCAAACACTCCGACGGAGCGGATGACAATAAAGAGCGATGGCAAGGTCGGCATCGGGACCGCGACTCCTGCTGGGACACTTTCCGTCAATAACGCTTCTTCTAACTCTGTTATTGAAGTTACGAGAGGTGCAGAAGGGGCTGGTTACGGCTACACGATTGTTGGTGCAGACGGAGCAACTACTCCAGCATTGCGTTTCCAGACAGTCTCTAACGGCGTGTGGGGCTCAGAGGTTGCGCGATTCGACTCAGCGGGCAGGCTGCTCGTGGGGGCGACTAGTACGACTGATAGCACCACAGCGGTTCTACAAGGAAGACCTGGGGATCCCAATGGGGCAGGCGCTATCTATTTGCAAGGAGGTTACACAGGAGGGTCAGGCGACTTTTCCCACTATGGAGAAATCTCGTTCAAAGCGTCAACTGGAAAGATTGCAGAGATCAGCGGTTACGGCGCTCCTAGGACGGGTGGAACTCCTGGCGAGTTACGGTTCGCCACCACCGCCGACGGCAGCGTCACGCCCGTAGAGCGAGCGCGAATCGACTCAGCGGGTAACTTCCTGTTCGGCGGCACGCTACCTTCTGCCCCGAACATCAGCCTGAACCCTGTCGGGAAGATCTACAGCGGCAGAGCCAACGGTGAGGCAATGGATCTCAACCGTGATAGTAGTGTTGGTGCCACACTCCGAATCCTTTATGAAGACGCTGAAAAAGGCTGGCTAGGCACTAACTCCGTCAATGGCCTCATGCTCCAGTCCACTGGGACGCTGCAATGCCAAAGCGGAGGTGTTGGAGGTGTGCAGTTGACAGGCTCTGCAACATCTTGGTCTCCTCTGACATCCGAGTCCCGCCTAAAGGACTTCCAGTCTGATCCCGATGTTGATCAGTGCTGGAACCTTGTCCGCGACATTCAACTGAAGCGGTACTACTACAAGGATCAGGAAGACAAGACTGGCGTCTCCTACATGGGTCCGATGGCGGACTGGCTGGGAGTGCAAGACCCTGAGCTGCTGATCGATACAGGCCGTTCAGATGATGACGGTCCTATCCACACCTACAACCAGGGCCTGCTCGACATGAAGGCGCTAGCTGCATTGTCTGCAGCGTTAAAGCGCATCGAGCAACTCGAAGCCAAGGTCACAGCGTTGGAAGGCGGTGCACCTGCAAGGTCCAGCGGCACCACTAAAACTCGCCGTTGATCGCTTCAGATCAACATCCGCGTCGATAGAGCTGGGTCATCCTCATGAGCCTTGGGGTCCCAGCTCCCCTCGACATTGGCATCACCGACCACCTGAAGGGTGGTCTTTTTATTGTCGGCCTCTTCAAGCTCTGCCAGCCAGGCGTCGAGGGTCTCCCGCATCGCGATAGAGCGAGGCACCTTCAAGAACTTGCGCAGTTCGGCCAAGTCGCGGATGAAGACGCTCGCGCCTGAGCTGTAGGCGATG
>Ga0099849_1001714_pt1 | contig 10268 bp, 23 predicted proteins | sample CB_VirMetaG_4_FD_78177 | JGI IMG/M metagenome (GOLD analysis project Ga0099849, IMG submission 78177) | Freshwater to marine saline gradient viral communities from Chesapeake Bay - CB_1508_1M Viral MetaG | ecosystem: Environmental > Aquatic > Marine > Coastal | place: USA: Chesapeake Bay... | reverse complement strand
CAACATGCATATCTTTTAATGCCCAGTGCAGAAGCATGTGTTCTGATTGCAGACTATATTAAGGACTATTCTCCTCTAGTTGCTATTGGAGAATCTGGTGTTGATGCTGATGCAATCAAGAAGCATGTTGCAGAGAATACCAAGACCATGATCATTACTCGGTGGGCAAATGTTCTTGGAGTAACTGTTGAAGAGGTTGATACTGTTATTAACTGCTCTGAGGGCAAATCTACTGAGTTTTGGATTCAAGGTGCATCGCGTGGTGGATCTGGAGATCATGACTACAAGGTGATTGAATTCTCTGCTCAAAAATGTCTGGAATCTCTGCGTCTTTCATACTCTATTGCTTGTGATAGTAATCCTGAACTGGTGAACTATACTTCAACAGACTTTGTTGCAATCTCTGAATGGAACAATGGTTTTGTTCAGATGACTCAGGATCAGATCAATCAAATCACCGCATGTGATATTGCAGACACACGTTCTCTGATCGCAAGTGCTGTATATCATATTGATATGGAGAAACTGAATGCGTTTGATCTTGATCTGAGTCTTAAATCTTCTACTTCAGACATCGCAAAAAGTGTTGAAGTAAATGATAATGACTCCAACGGCAAGACCAATATCAAGAAAGAGGGCAAATCTCCTGCTGTTCAGAATAAAGAACTGAGTCGCAAAAAAGAATCTATTAGGTCTATTTTGGAAGCAATTCCTCTGACTATTCTTTATGAACTACGTTCAGGTAAGAATGTTAATTCTGTAGAAAACGTTCTGAGTTCTGATTATTATTGCAGTTCTACTGGTGATGATCAGAATACAATTCAGCGTTGTATTGATGATGGATTGATTGATTATCAACGTTTGATGTATCGCATCTCACAAGCAGCAGTGGATATTTCTATTGCTATGCAAAATTCATTTGCAGATACTCTTGATACTCTGTCTGTTTCTTCAAAAGAACAACGTAGTATTCCTTTTGATATGTTTTCTGAAATGGTTGAGGGTTATATTCAACCAACAGATCAAATCTTGATTATTTGTGATCCTTCTGGATCGCAAGTTGCATATCTAATTGAAAAGTGTGGTGTGGATCCTCAGAACCTTTGGGTCTGGGAATCTTGCCAAACACACAATTTTCGTGTACAATTTGTAAATCGCAAAATTAATGTTGTTGATGATCTGGAGTCTTTGATGAGTAAGGTTCAATTTGATGGTGTGATTTCAAATCCTCCATATTCAATCAACTCTCATAAAACTGGTAAGTCTGCTTATGGTGATTTTGCAGAGATTGGTTATAATCTTTTGAAAGAAGGTGGTTATGGAGTTATGGTTCATCCTCCTGGTCTGAGGAAACCAAGCAATTCACGTCATTATCTAATGCGTGATGTTCAGGTTGAAAAACTTTCTATTCATTCTTCAAAAGAAGGTGTAAAGGTTTTCAATGCAAACACTTCTTATGATTGGTATGTTTACCGCAAGGAACAACGTTCTGGTCCTACAAAAGTTCAGTTTCAAAACTCTACTGAATGGGTAGATGTAGACTTCCGCGATTATCCTTTTGTTCCTAATCATAGTCTAGAACTCCTTCAAAAATATCTGAATACTGACTCTTCTATTCCACGTCTAAACTCTAAGATTGGACGTGCTCCACGATATAAAGATAAGAAGAATCCAAATAAGTTTGATCCCACAGTATACTTTGATGGATGTTTTACAAATGTAAATAAGACAACTCCTGATGGGGAACCTGAGTTTACCTATGATAAAAAACCACAACCATATTATCAACAGAAGAAAGTAATCTTCAAAGAAGGTGGTAATTTTTATCCATATTATGATGATGGTAACTATGGAGTCACTGATAATTGCATGTATATTCTTGTTGATAGTAAGGAAGAAGCAGATGACATCATTGAATACCTAAACTCTGATGAAGCAAATACTTACCGCGATGCATGTCAATTAAGCGGTGGATTCAGAACTGTTTGTTCTATGTTGAACGTCATTCCAAATCCTTATTATGTCAAAAAAGCAAACTAAAATTAAGAATGTAGGTTCAGAACTAGAACGTACAAAGAATAGAATTGATAATTCTGGAGAAGTTTTTACTCCTTCAGAACTTGTTAATGAAATGCTTGATGGTATTCCTGAAGAAAAACTTAAAGATCCTGATTCAAAGTTTCTTGATCTCTGTGCAGGATCTGGTAATTTTTCAATTCAGTTGAAGAGTTTATTGTGTAAGTATCATTCAGAAGAGCATGTTCTGAATAATATGATCTATACAATTGAGTTTATGGAAGATAATCATGAGGAACTATGCAAAAAACTTGGAGTTCCAACAAATCATCCTCATTATGTTTGTGGAGATGCACTTACCTATCACTACCGTTTTGATGGAACTCCATCAGAAATCACATTAGATCTTTTTGTATAATGAATTATAAAATTGTATACGATTTCTTACCAAGAGATGAATATCTTAATTTGAGAAATTTTTTATTTTCTCCTACTTTTCCTTGGTACTTTCACCCAGAGGTAGTTTCATATGGTGATGTAACAGATGCAAATTCACATGCGTTTATGCATACATTTTATGATAAACATAGAATAAATTCTCAATTTTTTGAATGTATAGAAACATTTTTAGATAAACTTGATATAAAATCTCTAGTACGTTCAAAGGTAAATCTATATACAAGCACAAGTGAACTTGTGGAGCATAAAATGCATAAAGATGCTACTTTCTCAATGAAAGGAGCAATTTACTATTTAAATTCTAATGATGGATATACAAAACTTTCTAATGGAAATAAAATTGAAAGTGTAGAAAATAGTATTCTATTATTTGATCCATCTACTGAACATTGCAGCACAAATTGTACGGATGAAAAGGCAAGATGTACTTTAATTTTTAACTATTTTTAGTGGACGGTTTTTGATCTGGCACACACAACCACCACCAGACTTAATGTTGCCCTATACTAATCACAGTTCAAACAAATTTATGAAAACCGAATTCATTTGCGTAAAACCAAAAAGTTCGAAAGCAAAGAATCGTTTTGCAAATCTTATGAATAGTCTACATTCTTGTCGTGTAGAGAAGAAAGAAGATGGAAAAGTATTTCTTGCATCCATCTCTGGCAATTACTTTTTTTGGATGAACCAAAGTGGAGATGATCACTGGGAAGTAATTAAGTGATAAGCACAGAAAAGTTTCCATTTGAATCTTTTCCAATCCGTCTAGAATATAAAGATGGAAAAGATTCAAGAATTTGTTGGTTTCAGTGTGAAGAACACTTGCAAAAGCATCTAGAAAGATATAAACTAAAGAAAAAAGACGTTACCATAGAGAATAAAAATGAAAAACCCACTCGGCGTCGTAAAAAACACCAGGACAACGTACAGCAAGTTTCTGGAACAAAACGTAAAAGAAGTTCTGGTACAAGTAAAGGACGAACCACCCGCTTGGATTCCACTAGAAACACTTCTAGCACTACAAAACCTAAGCAAAGACGAAAAAAATGAATCATGTTCTAGATGTAACAACACCGTGGTATGAATTTCTTTCATATCTTGAATGTTGTAACAGTTTGTGTATAAAACCAAGTATTACAAGATTTGTTGCCTACAATAGATATTATAACTCTGTTGTAAAAGATGATTAAATTCATTCGGAAGTTTTTTTCTCCATCTGAAAAAGTAGATTTGGAAGATGGAAACGTTTTTATCTTTGCAAATAAAATTCTTGAACTTCAAGAAAGAATTGAAAAATTGGAGAGTGAAAATGTAGAACTTACGAATGCATTATATGAAATGGAAAATAGGATAGATTGTAAAATTGACAAAATACATCCTGTAATTTATAATTTAGAAACTAAAGTTAGTTAAAGTGTAGGGGGTAGGAGGACAATCTTTGAACTGTCCACTACCCCTTGACTTTTGCTCTATTTGATGGCATACTTTAAATATGCAAAACAAACACCTCGAGCATCCAGAAGATTCTATTCTTACTGGAGATCTTTCTGTTCTGAAATGGTTCTCAGAACCAAAGAGCAAAATCTCTACAAAAATTGATGGTTCTGTTGCAATTGTTTGGGGAAAAGATCCCGCAAACAAACAGTTCTTTGTGGGAACTAAAGCAGTCTTTAATAAGAAAAAGATTCGTATTGCTCATTCTCATGAAGAGATTGATCAATTTTATGATGGTGAAGTAGCAATTATCCTTCACAATTGCTTTGATTTTCTTCCACGTATTTCTGGAATCATTCAAGGTGATTTTATTGGATTTGGTGGAACTGATGAGTACAAATCAAATACAATTACCTATAAATTTACTGATGTAGTTAAAGAAAATATTATCATTGCTCCACATACTTTTTATAGTAAAGGTAATGATCTAAGAGAAGTTAAAGCAACTCCTCTCATGAAAACTTTAAAGGGTACAGAGAATTGTAAGTTTATTCAACCAAAATCATCTCTGGATCCTTACCGCGAAGATCTTGCTGATTTTTGTAAATTTGCTCATCAGATGAGCACTCTCTGCGAATTTGTAAGTAACAGAAAGGCAATGGAAATCAAAAAGGAAATCAATGCCTGTATCCGTGAAGGTATTCCTGTCATTGACAGTATCATTGCAGAAGAATGTGAATGTGATATTAACTTGATCCGTCTCTGGAAATTGGTTGAGTCCATCAAAATGGACCTCTTTCCATTCATTGAAGATGTAGATAATTCAATCCGCTGTGAGATAAACGGTGAAGAATCTTACCATGAAGGTTATGTCATTCATAATCAATATGGAACTTACAAAGTAGTTGATAGATACGAATTCTCAACTGCTAACTTTAATTCTGGTAGGTTCTGATAATAAACCAGTGTGACGGTCTTTGAACCGTCCACTTTTGCTTGTGCTGTGGGTCATAATACCCTATATTACTTTTGTTGAGGCAATTACTTAATGCTTACTCTTCGTCCACATCAGGAACGCGGTTGTGATGCAATGCTTGCATATGACAAAGGACAACTTATCATGCCCACTGGTGCTGGTAAGACTTTGACCATGATTACTGATGCAAAAAATTATATTGAGTCTTGCAAATCCTCAACAATTGTTGTCGTTTGTCCCCGTATTCTTCTTGCAGAACAACTCTGCAATGAGTTTCTAGAGAATATCGATACTGCTAATACTCATGTGATGCACGTTCACAGTGGTGAAACATCACATTTCAAATCCACCAATCCTGAAAAGATTCATCTGTTTGTGAACACTGTTCGCACAGCAGGTGAGAGTGTGATTATCTTTACCACTTACAATTCTCTTGATCGTATCCGTCAGGCAGATATTGAGGTCAATACAATTTATTTTGATGAGGCACATAACAGCGTAAAGCGTAACTTCTTCCCTGCAACTGAGTTCTTCAGTCATGAAGCAAATCGTTGCTATTTCTTCACTGCAACCCGTAAGACTTCTGTTACAATCAACAAACCTGGCATGAATGATCAGGTTGTTTATGGTGACATCATCTGCCGTATTGCTGCTCCTGAACTTGTGAATGGTGGTTATATTGCCCCACCAAAAGTTCAAGTGAAGAAGTTTGATGGTATCTACAACACCAGGCACATTTCTCCTGATCTTGATTGCAGCAATGTCTTGGAAACCATTGATGACACCAACACAAAGAAGATTCTAGTCTGTGTCCGTACAACAAAACAACTAGTTAACATCATTACTCAGACTGATTTCACAAGTCAGTTGAATGATCTTGGTTATTCTTATCTTTACATCACCTCTAAAACTGGTGCTGTGATTGATGGGCAGAAGGTAAACCGTGAGGTGTTTTTTGATACTCTAAATTCTTGGGGTAAAGATCCTTCCAAGAAGTTTGTTGTTCTTCATCGTTCCATTTTGTCTGAAGGTATTTCAGTCAACAATTTGGAGACTGTGATCTTTCTCCGCAATATGGATGTTATTGAACTAACTCAAACTGTTGGTCGTGTTCTTCGCACTGCACCTAACAAGTCTTATGGTTTGTGTGTAGTTCCTGTTTATTCTCAGGTTGGTGTTGCAACTGAGAAAGCACTGCAAAAAGTTATTGATACTGTTTTTGAGAAAGGTGAAATGCTTGATTCTGTCGTGCGGAGGTGATTTGTGGATTGGATTAGAGTATGGGATGGAGAAGAAATTCTTCAAGGTTCTTGGGAATTGTGTAAAACTAAGCAATGGAAAATGTTTAGATATTGGTTTTGGAATGATATCATTGCTCCAATGGTTTGTTGTGATAACTATGTTGTAAAATGTACTTATTGTGGATGGAAAGGACCAAAAACACAACATACTTATTTCTGCTTAGATCACATCGTTCCGTATGTTAAAGCACCAGAACTTGCATTTGAGTTAAGTAATATTACTATCGCATGTAATCATTGCAACAAAAGAAAGGGTAACAAAACATTAGAAGAATTTTTAAATGAAGATTGCGCAACACAAGAGTGACATTTTAAACCCCAAACCAGTAGAAATGGGATTCACTGTAGGTAAAGATTTAGAATATGCCGCAGTTCCTGTTATGGGTAGTGACACAAAACTTGCTATAGTATACAATGCACAAATTCTAAAAGTATGTCGTAACCGTAAATCTGCACTGAATTTTATACAAAAACACAAAAAAGCAGAACGAGACCGTCGCGCAGGTGCCAATGGTCCTTTGGGATAGAATTATGGAAAAAAACGGTTTTTGCTCCAGTGCTGGACTGGATTCTCAGTGAGATGAGACTGAGACTAATGATGACACCATGAAACCAGTAAATTCAGGATCGTTGTGCCAGTTGGAGAAAGTGTCCACTGATACTTGATTTAATGGAAACAACTTATATACTAACAATGTTGGGACATTAACCATGCCAATGACTCTTTCAGTTTCAAATCTTTCTTATGAAGAGTTGGTTCTTCTTCAAGAAATTATTATGAGCATTTCAATTGATGGTACTTTTGAAGAGGATCTTAATGATAAAGAAGTTTTTAATTCTCTCTATGAAAAAGTAATGAACTCCTGAAGTCAATCTGTGCTAAACTATTAATGTATTCAAAACACTACTATGCATGATTTTTTGGACAACATGACACATTCAGAAAAAGAAGCACTTTCTGAAGATTGTGAGGATTTTCTTCTTCACCGTCACATTCCTCTACATTCTCATTCTTATGAGAACATTATAGTGCAAGCAATCCGTGAAGGTTATCAAATGTCAAAGTTTGACCGTTATGTGAACAAACCACTCTAATGTGTGGTATAATTTTAACGTTCATCATAGGTATCAAAAATCATGAATCATGAAAGGCATTATCATACTGAAAGTGAACGCCGTCAACTTGATGGTGTTGTCCATGATGCAGAAACAAATGGGTGGAGTGTTTCTAAAATTAATCGTATGAAAACCAGGGCAAACAATCTTCCCGATAATTCTTTGGTTAATGAAAATAAAGACGTTGCATAGTAGTTTAAATAACTCTAACTTGGAAAAACTGCCAATGAAAGATCAAAACACCATTCAAGATCCAGAAAACAACATTGACAAATGGAATCGTGGTCTGGATTTATTCATTGAATCAGTTTACAAACCAGATTCCGAATTACGTCAGTGTGCGCGTAATCAAAAATGTCATGATGAATTGATGGAGATTAGAGATGAGGTTTTGAAGTATCTACCCTCACTCAGGAAAAAGTGAGGGTTTATTGTTCACAAATGCATGGGTTGTGACAGTATTGAAAGTTGCACACATGAGGTGGTGATTGCCTGTGTTCATGCCCTATAATTACTAGGTAATCAAGCAAAGGACCACATGGGCACCAGGGCACGAATTGGTATCCAACTTTCAGACAACTCTGTTCTTTCCGTTTATCACCACTGGGATGGTTATCCGCAATGGTTGGGTCGTATTCTCAACACTCACTACAATACAAAGGAGAAAGTAGCAGAGTTAATTGACGGTGGTGATATGTCATCTTGCTGGTCTGATTCTGTATGGGGCAAATCTTTTGCGGATGGTCGCAAGTATGGTCCCGAAACTTATGCTGACCGTGGTGAAGATTGTCCTCCCAGACTTGATGATAGTATTTTTGAGTTTCTTGAGAAAGAAAATAATGAAGAGTATGCTTATATTTGGACTGTGAATAATGTATGGAAAGCAATTAATATGAATCAGTTTGACGATTCTAAAGCACCCGAAACTATTGAAATTCCTTATGGTGCTCTTGCCTGTTAAACCAGTTGAACAACTGTCCTAGGATGCCTTGAGAGGTGCCTAGGACACCCTATAATACCTTCATACGCAATCAACTGATGACTACTTCCTTTGCTGACTACGTTGCCACTCAGGATGCTCGCAATGAGATCCAACTCAACGTCCGCAAGTATACTCTTATGCTGTGTGATGCTCTGCTTGATAACTTCAAACGTCGTAACAATGGTGGGACAAGTGATTACAAGTTTTTCATTGAAGAAGGTGGACGTAAATATCATCGTCTCATGATGGAAACTGGTGGTGGTTCTCGTTCTATTCATGCATTCATTGATAAGAAAACTGGTGATGTTTACAAACCTGCCAGCATCAAAGCACCTGCAAAAGGTATTCGTTTCAATCTGCTTCTGATCAAAGATCGTGAGTGGTTGCTTGAGCACGCAGATTGGGCAGGTGGTTATCTTTACATGAAGTGATTATGAATCGAACTGAAACCCTAGCATATGGTTCTCTTGTTCTTTTATTGACTGTGTTGACTATTCACACTGTAAATGTTGAACAAGAGAGACCAGAAAGACGTGAAAGTATTTGTGCAACACTTCCACAACCACATCCAGATTGTCAATGAATTACACTAAAGAACAACTTGTAGATGCACTTTGTGCGGAATGGGATTGGTTATGTCATGATGATTTTGATCCTGAAAATGATCCCAGTCCAGAAGAGTTTCGTGAATCAATGGAGAAACTAACAGCAGAACAACTCATTAGAGAAACTGGAACTGATGAATACTTTTCTCTTGATGAATATATGGAACGTTATGGATGATATCTAAATTGTTGAACATTAAAACCCATGAATATTAAATCAGAGAAGGATTATTTGATTGACAATGTGAAAGAGGCAATAAGAGTTTGCCATACCGCACCAGATATTGAGGATCAGGGGTATCCTTATGCTGCTGGATATGCACGTTCATGTCTACAAAGTGTATTGGAATATTTGATGAAAAATGAAGAGAATGAGGACAGTTGATAATGTGTCCACTCGGCACATGACACTACCCCAGTCTGCCCTATACTTACAAAGTAAGAAAGAGACACACCAGTGACCATCACCGAACGTAATCAGAAACTCTACGATTTGAGAGAGAAACTATTAAAGAAACGCACAGAACTTGCTTGGATTGAGACTGAAATCATGGCAGTGAATCAACAATACAAAGATGCACAGATGGGTGACCTCTACACTGAAATGTTTGGAGGTTGATGATGCAAACAACTACTGCAACATACAAGATTGAAGTGACAACTGATGAAGGATCATTGTCATTTCTTAAAGTGATGCCTACCAAACCAAAAACACACAAAGGAGTTAAATCTCAGAACAATAAGTTATCAAAATGGGTAGAGAATAACTATCCTAACTTCATTTCTTACGACATTTCTCCTCAGAACTGATGATTACTTCCAAAGCACACATGATCAAAATCATGTCACAATGTGATGGTGCTGATACTCTCACCCGCGAAGAAAAGTTTCAAGTCTTTGTCAATGTTTGTGATAATATGCTGAAGGAAGGTAGACTGAGCAAAGCAACTCACAAGCGTTGGACTGAGATCTGGTGACCAGTTGTGGAAGTGTCACACCACTGCTTCCACTGCCCACTCAATGCCCTATAATAAGTTCATCAACGCAAGACACCTCATGCAACTGACCAACTCTGCCACGATTGTTGATTTTTTCCCTGAGGCATTCATTGCCGAATCTTGTGAAAAGAAAGGTGTAAAGACTGTTGTGAAGCGTTTTATCAAACGTGTTTATTTCCGTGCTACTGGTCAAAGATCCTATAGTGTTGTTGGTATGATTGATGCCAAGAATGAGTGGGCATCTCGTATTGCAAAAGGTGCTATAGTTACTGGATACAATACTGAGAAGATGCCTTCTGATGAGTATATGCCAATGATGTGCTGATTATGATTTCACTACCAAATCCAACTAAGATTCTTTCTGCAATGCCCACAACTACT
>Ga0099849_1001713_pt1 | contig 10271 bp, 13 predicted proteins | sample CB_VirMetaG_4_FD_78177 | JGI IMG/M metagenome (GOLD analysis project Ga0099849, IMG submission 78177) | Freshwater to marine saline gradient viral communities from Chesapeake Bay - CB_1508_1M Viral MetaG | ecosystem: Environmental > Aquatic > Marine > Coastal | place: USA: Chesapeake Bay... | reverse complement strand
TCAGTGCTAAATAAGAAATTTAAATTGATTAGCCAATACCAGAGCCTGTCAATTTATACATCGTTGTTGCTGGTATTCCTGTAAGTTCTGCAATCAATTCAAAACCACTGTCACCGACTGCCTTTATATATATTTCAGAACATTTCACATCCATCGTAAAAGAAGAATTTGGAGATAATGTAAATCTATGCAGACCAGCGTCTGCTGCTGGTGAAACATCTGGGTCTATGAAGTACATCCTAATATTTGCTGACCCCGTGTTGACGAGCGTAAAAGATTTTGTAACATTTGGAAATTCAATTTTTTTTACAACTGTAGCCGCAACATTTGAGCCAGTTAGAAATGGCTTGCCAGATACTTGATAAGCAGCAACGTTCCCTAATCCACTAGTATAATTTGTATAGTTCGCCATTATCTTATTTCCTTATTGTTGCTCAAACCAGTTGATGCTAACTTGACCAGATAACTGTCCACTTGTTTTTACTGCTATTAGCAATTCATCTCCTTGTCCAAAAATAAATTCTAATAAGTCCAAGTCTTGTGCTTCTGATGAGTCTCCACCAATAACAATTTCGTAAAATGGTACTAAACTAGCCAAATTTGATATTGCATTGCTTGCGGGTGCTAAGGTAGCGATTGATACAAGACTTCTTTGATTATCAACATATTCATAGTTAACATCGCCCGAAATAATAGCCTTTGTAAAAAATCCGATTGTTAGTGTTTGATTGTTTGCTTGATTTGAGCCAGCAAGTCTTAAAATATCAAACTCTCCATAGCAAGTTTCTCCATTATATAAGCTGTTCGCTTTTAAAAGAGCAAGTGGCTTATAAGCACCAGAAGTATTTAAGTTTGATATACCAAAACTTTTAGCAAACTTAGGATCAAGTTTAATAACATCCCCTTCAATAAACCCAGCCATAGAGACTGTCTTGAGTGTAACAGCAGAAGTGTTGCCTGTATTGAAAACACCTGCGACAACAGAAGAGTTAGGATTTTTCAAGACTGGTGTTGTTCTAGCATTCGCATTTTTGAAACAATGCATGTTGATAAACTTTCCTGTAACTGGATCTTCTACTCCTATCTTAGCATTTCCAAATCCAAGATATTGGTATTCTATCTGAAACACATTTCCTTTCTGAGGGTCAATAGTAAATCCAGAAGGACCAGTACCATCAACCCTATCCCCATTCATAGAACTTTGAGCAACAAATGATAGTGTTGGGTCTGTACCTGCTTTGGTCTGTGCGAATGTCCCAACAATGCTTGCTCCTGAAACAGAATAGGTTCCTGTTGAGGTTGAGTTTGGTCTTTTTGCTGTAAAATAAACAACACTTCCAACGGCATCTGCTGTAAATCCGCCGTCTCCTGCTTGTGAATAGTCACCAAATGTTGCGAGTTGATAAGCAGTCTGTGTTGTATCACTACCTCCAACAATATCAACAGTTACAGCACTTCCGTCCAAAGTAACTGTGACAGTTCCTGTCCCTGCTCCTGTTGTGATTGTGAGTGCTCTGATTTCTACTTGCCCTGTTTCTTGATGGAGGACACCAAAATCAGTTCCATTGTATCCGACAAAATATCCACACTCTTTATTTCCAAGCCCAACCAATTGGTAGTTGTTTGCTACTGGTGTGTCGAAAAGTGCGGTGATCCTTCCGAGGGATCCTTGCCCCGGTCTGTACTTTAGTCCTCTTCTGAGTTTTACTTCAGCCCAACTACTAGCGACAATGCCAGTCGTTACAGAGCACATTCCACCTGAAGTAGTAACCGAAGCACCAGCATAAGCATTAGTATCGAAAATGAGGTCGGAAACTCCATGAACGAAATCTCCTTGTCCTTGTGGTTGGATAACAGTAACATCTAATGACCCAAATACACCCGAGGGTCCATCGACATAGACTTTTTCTACTCCGTCAACTGTTTTTCTTGATTTTAGATCTGTAGATCCCATAAATGAGGCACTCCAAAGTAATGGCAAAGCCTCAAACTACGACAACAGGCAAGTTTGTGTAATAAATAGTTATTTTATAAAGAAAAAGCCAAGAAACTTATTTGCTTCTTGGCTCTTCTTGGTGGTGGAGATGGGGGGAATCGAACCCCCGTCCTAAATAAATTCCCTAATCCGTCATTCACAAGGTTAGTCTGCTAAATACTGGAAAATAACACAGACAATTTATTTTCCGACGAAAGCCTTTTTTCGCACCACTCATTTTTTGAGGAAATGAGAAACCTAAATGCCATTTTGGTTTAGAAGGTATGGCTACCCCCGATTATGCAGCTAAGGCATAATCAACATAAGTGTTTGTGTTTGCACTTATTATTTTCAGCGGTTTTACAGAGTCCTTCGCTGCCCTCTGCCTTGCACGAACTAGTTTCATTACCCAGTCGAAACCATTTCATCCCCATATTTCAAAGATCGTTGCCCCCTCACCATCCTGATTTAGTGTCGATGAGGGGGCTTTAAGTTAGAAAATGAACGGTTCTCTCACATTGCCGTCTTGTTATCCCTTCGTTGATATTTTATGCCTTCGTAAAGGGCATTGAAGGACTATCTCCTGTTGTTGTTTCATCATCATACAATAAGCATCTTCTAACTCGATGACTTGTTCTAAATATACACCTTTTTCAAAATAAGTCAAGCATTTTCTTCAAAAAAACTGGTAGTATTGTATTTTCTTAGTAAATCATCTGTAGAAATCACATCTTTTCCAATGAAATTAGCAACTTCTGCTCTGGTTTTACAAACTGAGAGTGCTGTTTTCAGCAAAGCATCTCTAACAATAAAAGGTACTGCCCTCCAAATTGGAATTCCATACAGCTTACCATTCACTGGTTTGCTGGCAATCTCAAGTTTTAGTGCGATCAAATCTTCAAGAGAAATTGAGGAGACGAATATTTCAGCCTCTTCAGGCAACTTGCCTTCGTTTCTCAACTTCCTAATAACACTATAACTTTTCCTAGTTTTCTTACTCTTTTTCATTTTTTATTTGACTTATTTAAAAATATATGCTATAATCCCTATTATTATTATACTAGTTATTAATGATTATGTTTAAAACAAATTGGAATACAGGCACTAGTGAAAGAATAGAATTTGCTGATATTATACAGCAGATTAACTTACACTGCAAGCAAAATGGTACTGTTTATATTGGTACTGATTCTTTTTTTGTTAAAGATGACTGTATTTTTTCTACTGCTATTTGTTTATATGGAGCAGATAATCAACAAGGTGGTAGATATTTCTATACTAAATCTAGACTAAACAAAAATCAGTTTCCTGAACTTAGCCTTAGAATGATCAAAGAAGCAGAAAGTACAATCTCTTTAGCAAACTACATTATCGAAAAAGAACCAAATGCAAAACTAGAATTACATTTAGATATTAGCCCACAAGAAAACAACCAAGGAACAAGTCATTTAGCCAAAATGTTAGTTGGTTATGTGAAAGGTTCTGGATACGAATGTAAAATCAAGCCGTATGCTTTTGCGGCTGCTTCAATTGCGGATAAACACTCGAAATGAATTCTTTTTTTCTTTGTCTTGCTGCTCTTTCTATGAACCTACACAATGCTGAAGTTATTTGCGAACACTCAGCAGATATTATCGAACAATCAGAAAAATATAATGTAAAACCCTCGCTTATTGTTGCTGTTGGTAGAGTTGAGAGTAGGTGGACACCTGAAGCAGAAAGTTATGGAAATGCCTGCGGTGTCATGCAGGTTTTACCAAAATACACAAAGAACCCAAAAAGATCTTGTGAAGACTTGAAAGACCCAGAAGTTGGTATTGAGGTTGGAGCAAAGAAACTAAACTACTGGATTTACAAATACGGCAAAGGAAACAAAAACACTGGTCTTTGTGGTTACAATGCTGGTTTTCGCTGCAAAGGTGAAAATAAAAATGCTGGTGGTTTAAATTATGCTAAATCAGTGCTAAAGTGGGAAAGAAAGATAGATAAGTCTTTCCGCAAAGAAAAGCACAAATACGAAAAGAAAAATGTTTTTGACTATTTATTCTCGCTAGTTAAGAACATAGGAGACTACAATAATGAGTGATTTGAACTTACCTACCCTCGATATTGAGGACATTGATGTAGAAGAAATTGAACAAACCAAAATGGATCTTATCGAAGACGAAAGTGGCGGTGCAATCCGCTATGGTATTGTAGGGTCTGGTCAAGGTGGCGGAAGAATGGCTAAAGCATTCTTTGATCTTGGATATAGAAAAACAATCGCATTCAACTTGGCTGAATCAGATCTAAACCACTTAGGACTTCCAGAAAACCACAAGCACCACTTGAAATATGATGGTGCATCAGGTGCTGGTAAAAACCATGCTGTATCGAAGCAAGCTTTTGATGATAGAAGTCAAGAAGTGTTCAACAAATTCAAAGAAGTTTTCGGTGACAAGATTGACCGTATTTTGATTTGTGTTGGTGTCGGCGGCGGTACCGGTGGTGGTAGTGTCATGTCGCTTTTGGATACAGCCAAAAGATATTTCACTTATATCGGTGTAGATAATCCAAACGAAAGAGTTGGTGTTATTGCTTCTCTCCCAACCAGTGGTGAGTGTGCTTCTCCGGTTGTTGCTGAGAACTCATATGATAGAATGACAGAACTTTGTGATGCAGCAGAAGCAGGTCAGTTTGCTCCTTTGGTTATTATCGACAATGATAAAATCAAGAAGCTGTATCCTCGTTTGACTGTAAAGCAGTTTTGGCCAACACTCAACAACACAGTTGCTGGTCTTTTTCATATTTTTAATCTTCTCTGTACAAAGAATTCTGATTACACAGTGTTCGACCCAGCAGACTACGAAAGCATTATGAAAACAGCAGGTTGTATGATTTTTGGCGCTACAACAATCAAAGATCCAGAAAGCCCAACTTCTGTTTCACAAGGACTTCGCAACAACTTGGAAAAAACACTTCTTGCTAGTGGATTTGATCTCACTTCAGCAAAAGGTGCTGCCTCGATTATCGTTGGAGGAACTGTTCTTTATGAAACCGTTCCGGGTCTAATGGATAATATCGAGTACGGATTTGATACTTTGGCTACCTTGACTGGTGGAGCAATCATTCATAGAGGTATCTACGAAGATCCAGAAAGAGAGAAGTTGGTCGCTTACACAATCGTTGGTGGTCTCAAGTCGCCGAAGAAAAGAATCGAAGAGCTTAAAAAATTCCTTGTTTTAAAGTAAGCTCTCGAAATGCTTCAAAAAATACTCATCATCATACTAGTATTCGCACCACTCCTTTCTCAAGCTAAAGACATACACAAAGTTTGGGAAAGCGAGTGTGGATACTGTCACACTTCTTTTGAAGATTTAGCAATACAAAATGGAAAAAGAACAAGACAATATGTATTCAACTACATATTCAGACATACTAATGATATAAATGAGAAATTTGGAAACATATTGTCAAAAAAAGATATTGATACACTTGCAATTTTTATCTTAATAGAGTATTATATCTTAACTTTACCTGATAAAAGCGATAATATCAGGTTATAAGTATGCGCCCGTAGCTCAGTTGGATAGAGCAACGGCCTTCTAAGCCGTGGGTCATAGGTTCGAATCCTATCGGGCGTACCACAAATTTAAAAAGAGGTTTTTATGGATAAGTATTGGAATATGAGAGCGGACGATGGTGGGCGACAACCTGAAGGACCGGTAATGATGGCTGGATCACCAGATGATAGCAGAGTATCAGGCGATAATAATAAGATTTATTTTTATTCTGGTGTTACTCGCCAAGATAATCTTATGCTGAATAAGCTACTTCATGCTACCGGTCATAAAATGGCAAGTATTCAGAGGGTATACCAGCTTCCAGAGCCTCCAAAGGTTCACCTTCATATCAACTCATATGGTGGTTCTGTATTCGCAGGATTTAGCTCTGTAGATTATATTAGAAATTGTCAAGTACCAGTTGTATCGGTGATCGATGGTTGTGCTGCTTCTGCTGCTACAATCATGAGTGTTGTTGCTCAGGAACGACTTATACATGAACATGCTTTCATGCTTATTCATCAGCTTTCTTCAGGTATGTGGGGTAAGTTTGAAGCAATGAAAGATGACATGGAAAACAATCAAATGCTTATGGATAAGATTGTTGGCATCTACGAACAACACACCAAGATCCCAAAATCAAAAATCAAAGACATTCTTAAAAGAGATCTATGGTGGGATGCAAAAACCTGCTTAAAGTATGGTCTCGTTGATGATATCATCACACCATGAACCTTACAAAGAGCAATAAAGTAACCATCCTGATTAGCGGTGCCTTCAATCCCCTCCATCTAGGGCACCTTTTACTTCTAAAGCATGCAAGTTCATACGGCGAAGTCATCGTCGCTTTGAACAGTGATGAATGGATAAGAAAAAACAAGGGCTATCTTCTTTTTAATTACGAAACTCGTAAAATGTTTTTGGAAGACTTTCCTTATGTCTCCAAGGTAGTTGAGTTTGATGATTCTGATGGAACAGTTTGCGATGCTATTCGAAAAGTAAAGCCTACTTTCTTTGGAAATGGTGGAACAATAAGAAACACTTCTATTCCAAAAGAAGAGTTCGAACTTTGCAAAGAACTAGACGTTGTTCCTGTTTTCGGACTGGGAGAAAACGAAGACATGATTGAAGAAAAATATCTTGTTTTAACACAAGACTCGATTCTTCGTCATGCTATCAATGAACTTGACAAGTTAGATAAGTTTAGAGAAATACACCAGCAGCAATAAGCAAACATGTTTGATGTAATAACTGATCAAAGCCTAAAAGACTGATTGGACCCCAAAGTTCAAGCCGTTTGTATATGGGCTTTTTAACGTCGGGGTCCAATCTAAGTGCTAAAGAATTATCAGAAATGATCCTACTTGTGATAAAATCAACTATATAGTGAGCGACGAAAGTAACAGCACTAAACAGCAGTGCTTCTTGTACTCCAACTACGAGCAATAACCCGGCATAAATTGTACCGGTATAGATTATTGTGTGGTACAAAAGTACCATATAGTCTTCTGACTTTCTAACGGACATGCTATATGGTTGGAAGATATAATCTCCAAGGTAGTGCAAAAATAATATATATGCAAATAGTCCAATCGAAATCATTAGCCTGTCCTTACTATAAGTATACGATTAGGAATGAAGTTTTGTAAAATTTTGTTGACAAATAAAAAAAGATTTATTATAGTACTAAAACACTAAGTCGGAATGGTGGAATTGGTAGACACGACAGACTTAAAATCTGTTGCTCTTTTGAGCGTGGGGGTTCAAGTCCCCCTTCCGATACTAAAAGGTCAAATCACTTGGGGCACTCATCGGTGAGATACCTAATGTTTCTGAAAGGGAAAAGGTATCTTCTTTTTGAGTGCCTTTTCTTTTTTGCTCGCCCATTACGATAGAATTGTAAACAAAATGACGAAGTTCTTTGATTGGTGGTGATACGGACACAACCGGAAAGTAGACATTTACAGAGTGGATCATTCCAATAATCTCATCATCTGCATTGAAAATAGGAGATCCAGAACTTCCGCCCATTGCTGGGATTGAATAGTAAGCCTTCATTCCTTTTTGACCCATATAGAACCCTTCTAAGAGAGGGACAACATCTTCGTAGAAAATGCCAACAGGAGCAGCAACATTGTAGACTCTTTCACCTTCTTCTAATGAAGTGGTTGCAGAAGCTACTTTTGCTACTTTGGTTGTGTAAAGGTTGTGAGCAAAGAGAATACAAGTATCAATCGTATGATCCATATTTATAATATCTGCTGTGTATTCTCCGAGTTTAAAGTTTACAGCCTTCATGAAGACCTCGACTTTCTTTGCTCCAACTTGCTCTGCCATTGCGAGCGTGTCTGAGTAGTCACAAACGTGAGCGGCAGTTAGCACATACGATCCACCACTAGTTCTCATAACAACAGCACCAGAACCTGTTGACAATGCATCTTTTGTCAAACATTCTTCTGGATCTTCAGGATTACAAAGAGTGATTTTGATATCCTGTTTTATCTTTACAAAAGTGTCTCTGGCATCTCTAGAAAAATCTAAATTTGAAGTAGCACAAGAAATAGTTGAAACACTAAGTAAGAATAATGCTATTGTATTTAATAGAGTGGAACGCATACTTTAAGTAGTTTTAAAAAAGTTTAAACTTTATTATTTTCTGGTAGTATTTATAACACGAGGTAATCCTGTGAAAAAAACATTCGTATTAGACACCTGCGTTTTCTTGTCTGACCCAAACTGTCTCAAACACTTTGAAGAAAACGATATTGTAATCCCTCTCAAAGTTTTAGATGAAATCGACAAAAACAAAGCAAGGCAGGATGGAGCCGGTTTTAACGCTCGTCATGTCATTCGTATTCTAGACGTTTACCGAACTAAGGGAAGTCTTTTTAAGGGTGTATCCCTTGGAGAAAACAAAGGAAAACTGTTTGTACAACACTATGAGACAGAGAACCTTCCGCTAGACTTTGACCTTAGTGTACCAGACAATCAGATTATCGCAACTGCTCTAACAGAAAAAGCAAAATACAAAAGAAAGAAAATCATTGTTGTATCGCAAGACATCAACATGCGGGTCAAATGTGATTCGCTCGGTCTTTTGTGTGAAGACTACATTGCTCACGATACAGTAGAAAATAAAGACGAAGTATTCACAGGTCTAACCAAATATCTTGTTGATGAACAAGTTGTTGATTCTTTTTATGCTGGAGAAAAGATTTTTGCAGACAAAGATGAAATCAGATTGTTCTCAAATCAGTATGTAATGCTTGTTTCAAATGCGAATGACAAAAAGACAGCACTGGCTAGGTTTTTTAGCTACAATGATCCACTGATGAAAATGTATAACACAGATACTGTGTGGGGAATCGATGCAAGAAATAAAGAACAAACATTCGCTCTAGATCTATTAATGGATCCAGATGTCGAAGTTGTATCCCTTATTGGTCAAGCCGGTTCTGGTAAGACATTATTAGCAGTAGCGGCTGGATTGGAGCAAGTTTTAGGCGAGGAAGCCGAGTATAAAAAGTTGATTGTTTCTCGTCCAATCCAACCACTGGGAAATGATATCGGCTTCTTGCCCGGAACACTTGAGGAAAAAATGGATCCTTGGCTTATGCCTATCAAAGACAACCTTGAGTTTTTGATGGGAAACAACAGAGATATGGTAAAAACCTATTTTGAACAAGGAGTTATTGAGATAGAAGCCATTACATACATTCGTGGTCGTTCTATCACAAATGCTTTTATTATTATTGACGAGGCACAAAACCTCACAAGACACGAACTCAAAACTATTCTTACAAGGGTAGGCGAGGGAACAAAAATCATTCTTACTGGTGATATCGAGCAAATCGACAACATCTATATCGACGAGACTTCTAATGGTCTTACTTATGCTGTGGAAAAGTTCAAGGATTATGATATCTCAGGTCACATTACTCTCCAAAAAGGTGAGAGATCTAAAGTAGCAACACTCGCAGCAAAAATACTTTAAATTATTTAAAAAATATATTATACTCTTGTATATATGGACCTATAGCTCAATGGTTAGAGCATCCGGCTCATAACCGGCAGGTTCTTGGTTCGAGTCCAAGTGGGTCCACCATATAAGGAGAAGAGATGAACGAAATTAACTTCAATGATATTAATTTAGAACAATACGAAGAGGTTCAAAGAAAAACTGTAGAAAAAGAAAATGAACTAAAGACATTTCTTGTTGAATATGTTGGACAGCAACAGCAACCAGAAAATGGTGAAGTAACTGTAGAAATGATTGTAAATACTATGGCCCAAGACTTCCCTGAGTTTGTTTTGACAGTAGCAGAAGAGAATTGGATTAGAGGATATCAGCAAGCAATGGTAGATGTAGAGGTTGGCGAAAGGCTTGTTGAAGAAGAATTGAAAAAAACAGAAGAAAATGAACAACCTTAAAGAATACATTAATGAGTCTTCTAGTAGAACTAGAAACAACTCTAAAGAACATTTTTTGTTCAACTCAATTCCTATTTATATTAACCCTGAATTGTTTTTCTTGGATGGGCATAGTAACATTAGGCAAGTAATTGATATTGTACAAAAAAGTGTACCTCCCCACCTTGTCTCCGGTGTAGATGTCATATATGTCGGAGATTTTAAGGAATTCCAAGAAAAAAGATTTAATGCTGCTTATGAAGATGGTGCAATTTATGTAATTAATGTACAAGATAATGCCAAAGATATGGCTGACGATATTGTACACGAAATTGCTCATTCGT
>Ga0099849_1001711_pt1 | contig 10282 bp, 8 predicted proteins | sample CB_VirMetaG_4_FD_78177 | JGI IMG/M metagenome (GOLD analysis project Ga0099849, IMG submission 78177) | Freshwater to marine saline gradient viral communities from Chesapeake Bay - CB_1508_1M Viral MetaG | ecosystem: Environmental > Aquatic > Marine > Coastal | place: USA: Chesapeake Bay... | reverse complement strand
GTCACGAGAGGATAAGGTCATTGAGGTCGAAGAGGTCGAGAAGGAGGGCGGAATAGAAATCAGCGCTGAAGATGAGACAGCAATATTAGAACAAGCACGAGCACAAGCAGCAGCAGAAAATAATGAAAGTACTGAAAAAATTAATGATATAACAGAAAAACTGAGGAAATCGAAACTCATAGAGCTTTATGAGACACAACTTGCAGAGCAGATATCCTCTGCAAGAGAAGACAGATTAAAATTTGTGTATGAAGCAGAAGAAGAATATTTTGGTGATACATTTCTTGATAAGACAAAATTTACACCTGTTAATTTAGCGATGTATTTTGAGACTTTTGCTCCAAGAAATTCTGATAAACCTAACGATGAAAATCTTGTTCAAGATTTTATCGATCTAATAGGAAGTCCTGATAAGAGAAGAGACACCCGAGATAATGGTAAAAGTGTAGAAAAAACAATCTTGAGAATACACATTTATGATGAGAATACAAACATGGGACCTGATATTAGTCTCTACGGCTCTGACTCAATTAACATGAGCAAGACAGCTATAGCTAATAAAAATAACTTATCAAGTTATACAGCAATTAAGAGTCTGCTGATGAGAAGACATCCTACTATTATTCATGGTGCATCAAGCGGTGTTGTCAATAACATAAGCGTAAGTTCAAATACTTCAGGTCAATTATCAAACATACTAATGGTGGAAGCGTACGAGCAGTCAATTAACGCAGGAACATCCGAAAGAAAAGAACCTGATGGTTTTGACGAAGTTGTCTTATTACCAACAACAGTTAGTTTAGATATGGCGGGGTATCCTATGCTAACGAGAGGGCAACAAATTTTTATCGATTTCGGAACACAGACGAGTTTGGATAACTTATATACTGTAAAGACTGTTGATCATGAAATACAAGCAGGTGTTTTTAAAACTTCTGCTGTTCTTGTGGCAGCAAATCAGATGATAGTGTCTTCATTCAGATCAAGGTTGGAGAGTTTGATAGATCTTGTGAATCCAGGGTAAAGTCTCAGGTAAGTCTTCATAATCATCATAAATAGTAAGTTTGTAAAAATTATTTTGTTAGTTAATAATCATTATATGATTCAACATTATAAAAAAGTAAAAATTAAAAAATTAAAGATCGAGAAAGAGTTTGATTATAGGTCTTCAGATAAGTTTATTATTATCGATCCTGAGGGAGATGTTAATACCTCGATTCAAAAAATTAACTTATTGAGAAGAATTAGTAATTTAGAAAATATATTAACAATATCAGAATCTAACTATAAACTATGTAATATACTAAATATTAGAGATACTGATAGAGTGAATTGGGAGTTTCTCATAGGAAAATCGATCTGTCGAGATTATACAAAATATCTCTTGTCAGAAATAAGACATGCTTCCGGTTTTATTACTTCTTATCACACTGAAATACTTCCTCAGAGAATTAAGCTCTATGAAAATCTCACATCTGTAATTGGACCCGATGGTCATCAATTAGAAACACCCGTATATAGTCACTCGAGCGTGTCTGGAAGAACAACTATCACTCAGGGACATAATTTCTTAACTTCTACTAAAGAATTTAGAAAATCTTGTAAATCTATTAACTCAGATCATTTAGTTAGTATTGATTTCAAATCTTGCGAACCTAACTTATATTTACGGGCAATCGGGAAAGAAATAAAAAATTCAGACGTTTACAATCACCTAATGACCGAGTTAGATATAAAAGTTGATAACAGGTCACAGCTAAAGAGAGGAATACTTTCAGTTTTATACGGTGCATCAGATGAGACGGCCAGGAGAATATTGGGTGGAGACAATAAGACCTTGGCTAAAATTAAAACTTTCTTTGAAATCGAGGAGACAACTAACAAGCTAAGAGAGGAGTTTGACAGAGAAGGGTTTATATTTAACATGTATGGGAGACCAATTTTTTCTGATAAGAGTATTTTAAATAAATGGATTCAGTCTTCTGCAGTTGATTTTTGCAGCTTAGCTTTTCTAAAATTTGCAAGAGATAATAATCTAAGTGTATCTTACTTGATTCATGACGACATGGTGGTAAATTGCAGTGAATCAGAATATCAGTCAATAAAAGAAACTAAAACCTTACAAGATCCTTGTAGTAAAATTTCTTTGCCAGTAGAAATTAGCATTGTTTCGTAATACTTATTCTGTGAAAAAATTAAAAGAATATTACGGAACACAGAGACCTTCATTCGCAGGCGGTCCAGGTGCAGGAAGCAATTTCTATAGTGGCAGAGATTTAGGAACTCACACGAAGGGAAGCTTAGGCACCCGAGGCGCTGATTCGAATTTTTCAAGAAGAATGCAAGCTTTGGTTCCAAATGACTATTATGAGCTTTTGGAGGATGAAGTGATAGATTTTGATGAGGATGTCGTAGTTGAGAATTCAAGATACTCTCTTCAGAAAACATTAGAAATTAATGAAGGCGTTTTTAGTAATTTTGCAGGATCTTTGTGGGATGCTGCTGTAGATGTAAGTGGAGATGCGGCAAGAGCAGCTTTATCAGGAGCCACAGCAGGACAGTCTTCATATGTTTTTATTTTAAAAAATATTTATGAAATAAAGCGAGGAAGAGAAAAATCTGATATTTCTATAGAAAGTTTCTTATCTAATCCTGATAATGATAATGTTTTAAAGATGACATCTATTCTTGATGATCTTGTTAAAAACCTATTTGATCTGATACAAACAATAGTTGAGATGATTCCGGATCCCACACCCACCGGAGAGATCGTGACATTTTCTGCATCAATTTTAACACACATAGGACGTCTATTGAAATTCTTAAAATCTCTTGGGGGAGGAGTTAGTTTTAGAGAAAAACTTACTTCTAATTTAATTAGAAAAACTTCTATGTATGCAATTATAAAGCCACTGATAAAATTTATAATAGAGCTCTTTGACTCTGAGTATATCCCAGAAAAAGTTATGCAAAACAAAACTGTCATCATGGGCACTCTTCAAAGAATCGTCTTGATGGGCGACCTAATAGAAGACTATGTGGTTCAAAAAGAGGTTGCAAGAGAAGCAGGAATCAAAGATGATGATTTTGTATATCAGTATAGAATTATCAGATCTCCCAGTGAAATAGATAACTACGATGTCTCTCCGTCCCGAGAGGAAACTTCTATTGAAGAAAGAATCGAAGAAGAAACATCAGAAATAGAATATTCTGATAGCAATGAATCACCTTTAGAAGATGATGATTCTCCTTCGATTGTTGAACCGCAAACACCGGGTAGTCTTAGCAAAGCAGGTACTTTCTTAAGAAAACTTTTTATCTCGAAACCCGGTGATGAAGGACTCTTTTCTGAAAGTCTAAATAAAAGATCACTTGCTTACTTGATCGAAGAATCTGACTCTGTTTTAGATGAAGACTTAGATGAAGAATCTAAAGAGATTGAAGAGTTTTCTGGAGCAGGAGCAGTAGGTGGTTTCTCACTTCCTCTGGGAAGATCTGCGAAAGGACCCAAAGGGCAACACAGCAGTACATCAGGAGGGCAGTCTTTTCCATACAGTAATAAAAATAGAAAAGCTTTTAATAAATACGCCAGTAAAACTTTTGGAGGTTCAAAGTGAAAAGACTGACTTTAGAAATAAACACACAAAACAATATTAGTTTAAACACGTTAATGAGCGAAACAAACCAAAATAGAATTATCGCAGAGATAAGAAAAAACAAAGCTTTGAAAAATTTATTATTTTTAGATGATGTCTATTTAAAAGAAAATAAAGATATTAGAGTTTTGACAGAAGAGATGTCCACAGCTATGGCTGACTTAGCTGTTGAAGAGAATCTATCTGCTGAAAAAGAAGAAATTACTAGAAATCACCTTCTTACGCTTATTCAAGCTGGCATCCCTCCTGTTGCTGCTTACAGGGTAATAAAAAACTTAATTAAGGGTAATTTTTTAGAGGCTTTTAAAAATTTACCGGGAATAAATCTTCTGCTTACTCCAGAAGCTGTTTATGAATTAGTGATGTCAGGTCTAAGTTCACTTCCTCAAAATATTAGAAAAGATTTAGTTGAAAATAAATATGCTAAAGCAATGCTCAGGCTTCTTTTTTCAATGAAAGAATTACAAAAGTCTGAAGATATCAGTCAGTTTTATGATAATTTGAAATCACTGATAAAAGAGTCTAGTCATGCACTTATTATATTTTCTGCATTTTTAGCTAGCATAGCTGCAGTTTGCTCCCTCGCCGGGGGAGCAATAGTATCAGCCGGGTTAGCGGTTTTAGCTGCTATAGAAACAGCAACAGCTGGTTTAGCTTCACCCGTAGTTGGGGCTGGTTTAGGTATAGGGCTATCTGTTCTGGTTGCCTGGGAAACAATTTGTTTAGTTTTAGGAGGCGGCGCCGTTGCAGGCGCCGCCGCCGGATTTGTATCTTTTTTGGTAAATAAAGTTTCAAAGATGGATCCAGAAGCTGATTTATTTAGAGATGAAAAGTTTCAAAAAGAAGTAATGATGTTTGTGCAGGGTATGAGTAAAGAACACAATAAAAAGCTAAAAGAAAAGCGAGCACAAATGACGCCGCCTCTCGAGCCAGACACACCAAGTGTTATAGAAGATGAGAACGAAGATTTATTACCTGATCCTATTACAATGACTTACGATCAAGGAATGTCAACACCAGAAGAAGACTCAAGGTTGGTTGCTGAAAATAAAACTTACAAGAGATGGCAGGTACTCCCAGGTATTGATTAAAGTTTTAATTAATTTTTGTAAACCATGAGCTCCTTTTAGTATAATGCATATGCAATTAAACATTGCACTTTACAAATTGCACATTACATAAGGAGATAAAAATGGCAGTTGATTTTGAAGCAATTAGAGCAAAACTTGCCCGTCTAAGCGGAGCAAACATTAACCGAAACATCACTTGGAAACCTAACGAGGGAGAAGAATACACAATTCGACTTATCTCATTCCCTGATAATGATGGACAACCTTTTAAAGAGATTCACTGGTATTATAACATTCCCGGTTCTCGCGGTATTGTTGCACCTTTCCAGTTTGGAAAGAAAGATCCAGTTCAGGAGCTGATCACTCGACTTCGTGATGAGGGTTCTCCTGAGGCTTATGAGATGGCTAAGAAGCTTTATCCAAACATGCGAACTTATGCAGCTGTCATCGTTCGCGGTCAGGAGGATGAAGGCGTTAAAATTTGGTCTTTTGGGAAAACAGTCTATCAGAAACTTCTTGCACTTATGCTTGACGAGGACTATGGCGATATCACTGATCCAATCGAGGGTCGTGATGTTAAGGTGTTCTGCACCAAACCTCCTGGAAAGAAATATGCCATGACTGACGTCACACCTCGAGGAAAAGTCACGAAACTTTCTTCTAACTCAAAACAATCCCAAGAGTGGTTGAACAATATTCCTAACGTGGAAGATCTTTACACTCTTAAGTCTTATGACGAGATCTCAGGAATTCTTGATCAGTGGATTAACGGAGACGAGGATGAAAACTCCAGCGAGGGAACCGAGCACCCTACTTCAACCACAACCACAACTTCTAATAGTTCAAGTGGTGAAAGTTATAGCAACTTAGATGATGCTTTTGCTGACTTGATGGATTAATTTCTTCTTCAAGTAATCTGATTTGGCGAGTAAGAAATTACTCGCCATTTTTGTGTAAATCATCTTTAGACTGTGTATGATAAAAAAATAAAAAGGAGAAGCAATGAAAAATGATGATTTCACTAAAGACTTGATTAAATCTCTCAACAAAGAACAAGGTTCACGAGTTGCATATAATCTCGCAGAGGATGAGAGTCCTACACATGTTAAACGATGGATTAGCACCGGATCACGCATGCTGGACTGGATCTGTGCCAATAAGAAAGATGGAGGTCTTCCTGAGGGAAGAATTGTAGAGATTTTCGGCCCACCCAGCATTGGAAAGTCACACATTGCAACGCAAATCGCCAGAAGCACCCAACACATGGGTGGTATTGTTGTTTATATCGATACCGAGAATGCCACTTCTGTAGAAAATTTACAAATGTTAGGTGTAGATGTCTCAAAGCGCTTTGTGTATGTGGATACTCATTGCACCGAAGAAGTTCTTTCAATCGCTGAAAAGACTATTCTTAAAGCAAAAGCACTTGACAAAGATGTTCCTGTGACAGTCATTTGGGACTCTGTTGCTGCTTCTTCTCCAAAAGCAGAGCTTCTCGGTGACTATGATAAAGAGAGTATCGGATTACAAGCTCGTGCAATCTCAAAAGGAATGAGAAAAATCACAGGTGTCATTGGTCAGACAAATAGTCTCTTTGTCATTCTCAATCAGATTAGAACTAAAGTGGGAGTCTTATACGGTGATCCTACTACAACTCCCGGTGGAAAAGCTATTCCTTTTCACTCTTCTATTAGAATCAAACTGGGTGCAGGACAGCAGATTAAAGACGGTGAAGACGTCATAGGAATTCAAGTTTCTGCAAAAACTGTTAAAAATAAAGTGGCACCGCCATTCAGAAAAGCAGACTTTCAAATCCATTTTGGTAAAGGAATTGTTGAGCATGAAGAACTATTTGATCTGCTCAGAAAACACTGCAAAAGTCATGATGTTATAGTCGATAATATCTTATACAAGGTTGAGGGCGGAGGCGCTTGGAAGACCATTAGCATGACTGATACAAATACGGGTGAGTTAATTGCTGAGAAGAAATTTTATAAAGCTAATTTTAATGAGATCATTAATAACAACGAATGGACAGAAACAATAGATATCTTGACAGAAGCGGCCATGGTTAAGAAATTAGGTTCAATTGAAGGTGTTGAAATTGATCATGAGTCTTATGAAGAAGTTCAATCAATTGCTGACGAATTAGATCTGGATTTAGATGTAGATGTTTAAAGATAGAGTCTTGATTGTAGATGGTTTAAATCTATTCACAAGACACTTCATAGCAAATCCTGCGATGTCTGACAACGGAGAACATGTCGGTGGCATCGTAGGATTTTTTAATGCTATGATGCATCTTGTGGAGAAATGCAAGCCCGAAGGAGTTATTGTTGTCTGGGAAGGCGAAGGATCCGTTAAAAAAAGAGGTCTCTATAAAGAATATAAGAATAAGTCCAAACCTCAAAATTTAAATAGATACTATTCAGAAGACATTCCTTCCACATATGAAAATAGAAATCTTCAATTAAGAACACTCATTAAAATACTCTCAAGTCTTCCGATTTGTCAAACTTACATTGAAGGTGCTGAAGCTGACGACGCGATAGGTTATCTATGCAAATACATTCTTAAAGAAAAGAATAAGATAATAGTTTCTTCAGATCACGACTTCTATCAATTGATAGATGATAAAACTATTATCTGGTCTCCTACCATAAAAGGGTTTGTAAATGAAGCAAAAGTTATTGAGCGCTTCGGTATTCATCCTGTTAACTTTTATCTTGCTAAGAGTATTGCAGGAGACGCTTCAGATAACATTCCGGGCGTAAAAGGTGTAGGTTATAAGACTCTCTCTAAAAGGTTCCAGAAGTTCACAGAGGAATCCGAGTATATACTCTCCGATCTACTCTTAGAGGCAAAGAGCAAAGTAAATAACAAAGGACCAAGAATTTTTTCAAGCATTGTGAATGAAGAAAATCTTATTAAGAGAAATATTAAGTTAGTTTTACTTGACTCTAACAATTTAAGTATTTCCCATATTAAAAAGCTTGAAAATGATATTGAAAATTTTGCTCCTACATGGAATAATAAGGATGTACATAAAATCTTAAGAGAATCAACTATAAAGTCAATTGATCTCCAAAGATGGAACTATCTTCTAAAAAATCTAAAAAAGGGCACTATTAAATGAGTTACGAAAATCACTTTTCTAAGTATGGAAAAGACTTTCAAGAAAAAATCTTTCAATCACTCATGACAGATCACCAGTGGGCCATACAAATGGTGGAGGTCATGACTCATGAGTATTTTGAAGTAAAATATCTACAGTATCTATGTGATAGATTCTTTGGCTATTATTTAAAGTATAAAAATTTCCCTACAATGAATCTTCTTGTCTCTATTATTAGAGACGAGCTGACTGAAGGTGATGATGTAATTCTAAGAGGGCAAGTTGTAGAATTTCTTTCTCGCATTAAGTCGTCACCAAATCTTGGTGACTTGGCTTACGTGAAAGAAAAAGCATTGGACTTTTGCAAAAAGCAAGTCCTTCAACAGGCACTTGAAGATAGTGTGAAGGCAATCCAATCAGAAAATTACGAAGGCGTCTTGAATATTATGAAAGATGCTGTTTCAAAAGGTTCGGGTTCGTCAGTCGGACATGAATTTTTCAAAGATCACGAAGCAAGATTTGCAAAGATTAACAGGATCTGTTGCCCGACTGGTATACATCACCTTGATGCAAAAGATGTTTTCAATGGCGGACTATCAAGAGGAGAAATCGGCGTAGTTGTTGCGCCTACTGGTGTGGGTAAATCTCACTGGTTAGTTGCAATGGGTGCCGAGGCACTCCGGCGCGGAAAGAACGTGATTCATTATACGTTTGAATTGTCAGAGACTGCTGTCGGTATCAGATATGATAGTAATTTAACGGGTATTAACTCCACAGATATCATTGACAATAAGCAAAAAGTTCTGGATTATTATGAACAAAATGACTTCGGCAGACTAATTATTAAGCAGTATCCCACAGGAACTGCAAGCATTGTGACACTTAGAAATCATATTGAAAAGTTAGCAATGAAAGACTTTATTCCATCTCTGATAGTTATTGACTATGCAGATATTATGAGGTCTACAAGGCAGTTTGACTCACTTCGTCATGAACTAAAACTGGTGTATGAGGAGCTTAGAAATCTTGCGATGGAAATGAATATTCCTGTCTGGACAGCATCACAAGCTAATCGAGACGCTTCAAATTCAGAAGTCGTTGGTCTTGAAAACATGTCAGAAGCTTACGGAAAAGCAATGGTTGCTGATATTGTTATTTCTATCTCCAGAAAACCTACAGAAAAAGCAACAGGTATGGGAAGAATTTTTGTTGCAAAGAACAGAGCAGGAAAAGATGGCATTCTATTTCCTATCAAGATTGATACAGCTCGATCTAAAATTGAAGTGATTGAAGATACAAGTCAGATGTCTCTTGTAGATATTTATGAATCTCATAATACGGGAACAAAAGACATGTTAAAATCTAAATGGAAAGAAATTACATCAAACGTTTAAGGTAATAATTATGACATATACACATGAACAAGTAATACAAGCTTCAACAGAATATTTTCAAGGAGATGAACTGGCTGCCAGTGTCTTTGCTGGAAAATACGCGCTACAAGACTTAGAAGGTAACTATCTTGAAGAGAGCCCTAAGGATATGCACAGGCGTCTTGCGAGTGAATTTGCAAGAATTGAGCAGAACTATCCTCACCCCATGTCTGAAGAAGAAATTTATAGCTTGCTTGAAAACTTCAAATATGTTGTTCCTCAAGGCTCTCCCATGAGCGGGATTGGTAATGACTATCAAATTCAGTCTATTTCAAATTGCTTTGTGATCGCTTCACCTGAAGATAGCTACGGAGGTATTCTCAAGACTGATCAGGAGCAGGTTCAAATTATGAAGCGTCGAGGAGGCGTCGGTTTTGATGTCTCTAATATTCGTCCAAAAAATCTTGCAACATCAAATGCTGCAAAGACAACTTCTGGATTAGAAGTATTCTTAGACCGTTTTTCAAATTATGCCGTGAAGTAGCACAAGACGGCAGACGTGGTGCACTAATGATTTCACTCTCAGTGCATCATCCACAAATTAGAGATTTTATTAAGATTAAGAGAGATCTGACTCGTGTGACAGGCGCAAACATCTCAATTCGCTTAAGCGAGGAATTTATGTGCGCAGTTCGAGGGGGTGATGAAATACAACTGCGTTTCCCTGTAGATGCCAAAGAGCCCATTGTAGAAGAGTGGGTTAGTGCCCAAGATCTTTGGCAGGAGATTGTTGAGTCTGCACACGCGTCAGCCGAGCCGGGTCTTCTGTTTTGGGATACAGCGAAGAGAATGACTCCGTCTGATATTTACGAAGCAGAAGGCTTTGGCTCAACCTCTACGAATCCTTGCGGTGAGATTATTCTGTCACCTTACGATAGTTGTCGTCTAATGCTAGTTAATCTTACTTCTTTTGTTAAGAATGCTTGGGCTAACAACTCAGAGTTTGATTTTGATCATTTTGGAGAAGTTGCACAAAAAGCACAGCGATTGATGGACGATATGATCGAT
>Ga0099849_1001709_pt1 | contig 10294 bp, 13 predicted proteins | sample CB_VirMetaG_4_FD_78177 | JGI IMG/M metagenome (GOLD analysis project Ga0099849, IMG submission 78177) | Freshwater to marine saline gradient viral communities from Chesapeake Bay - CB_1508_1M Viral MetaG | ecosystem: Environmental > Aquatic > Marine > Coastal | place: USA: Chesapeake Bay... | reverse complement strand
TCCAGGAAGAGTGTGCTGCATACGGATCATTGAGAAAGTGTTTCTCATTCCGAATGGAGACTCAAAGTTGATACCACCACCTTTCTTAGAAAGAGTAGATTCAACAAGAGACCACTCACGGCTCCATCGCTTACCTGCTGCAAGTTCTTCAACTGGTACAAAAAGATCAGGATCACCAGTGATCAACTTAACCTCATACATCCAGTTTGTACCGTCAGCTACAGGATCTCCTTGGATCTGTAGAGAATACATTTCATTCTTGTGACCTACAATGATGTGCTCATCAGTGAACCATCGCTCTGGGAATACCATGTAGAAAGAAGTAACGTTCTTTCCTGGTTCATCACCTACAGCAACAGCAGATCCTGTTGGAGTCAATCGTGCCTCTACTAGAGGAACATTCTTTTTACCAGAACCGACAAGTTCCCATGTAAAATCGTCATCTGTGTCAAGGTACTTAACCTTGTACTTTGAAAGCTGAGAATCCAAGTCAGTACCGAAGTTGGTAGTGTGGATTCTTCGCATAATATCAGTAGCCTTCTGTGGACGACCCTGATAAATGCTATGTAGATGGTTAGCAGTTGTCAATCCTGACCAGTGCTGTGCATCATACATTTGAAACTCTGAAAATTGAAGTGCCATTTGTCTTAGCTTATTTTTGTTTCAATTAAAATTAGATATCAACACCATCAAGAAGACGAAGGTAATTTTCCTTCATTTCCCTTTCGGTGATACTCTCTAGGGAAGCTCCCTTCCCTGCTTCATAGATCCCTTCGTTAGAAAGGCTCTTCTCTAGTTCCTGCACAGCATTGCTCATAGAGCGTTTTGTAAACAGGGACATATCGGGAGTCTCATCAAAGAGTCCCATTTTTATAAAATAATGTAGTCGCGTATCAAAATCAAAAGGATTCTCAGAACGTTTGTCTGAAACAACTGTTCGCAGCGTACCGTTTTCTGATCGTCCTGTAGGATTTGTCATCGCTTCTGCCATCCATTTTGTAGTTTCTTCAGTCACAGGAACACCAGGCATAACTTCCTTTAGTTCTGTAACTCTTTTCATGAGATTATTCCTACGTTCTTCATACGCAGCTCTATTGGCTTCAGCTTCTTTGATCTCGGCCTGCTTACGCTGTGTCGCGATCTGCTTAAGACTGTTGAGTGCAAGTTTCGCATCAGCCTCATCATCCCCTGAGTTAAAGGATTGGTTGGTGCGTCTTTGAGCATCTTCTTTAGAATAACCTCTTGCAATAAGATCGTTAAAGATCAAATTCTGTCTGACCGTTTTCTTTTCTTCTGCAACTGACTCATCATCAATATCAGATTCAATGAACCTGTCTTCAGTAAAGTCAGCAAGTTTGATCTCAGCATTGTGGTGTTTTACAACATTGTCAACAGGTACACCTGCACGAATAGCATTCAATGCTTCTTTTGTGCGAGGATCAAGATCAGAAAATTCATTCTGCTTGATAGTACCTCTTATCATGTCTGCAAGTTTTGGAATATCTACGTCCTTGATCTCCTCCTCGTTCACACCAGTAAGAACACCGTCCTTATAAAGTGCCGAGGCAAGTCTTGTTAAAAGAGGAGAAGAGGGAGCACTCTCAGAGGACGGCATGTCTTCAAATACGTTTCCTGCGGTCTCTCCCTCCATATCGGAACTGCCAATATCATCTTTTAATGATATTTCAAACGTACCTTCAGAAGATGCGCTGTCTACCGCTTCCCCATCACCATCTTCTTGTGTAGTTGGTTTTATGGCAGGTTCTGCAGCAGATGCAGGAGCATCTTCTTTCAATTCAATTTCAAAGGTTCCAGCATCTTCAACACCTTCAATGTCAAAGTTGAAACCTCCTAAAGCTTCTTCGTTGTTAAACTCCATTTGCTATAATTTACAAAATTATATTAATTAATATCTGATGTCAACACCCTCTCATGTTAAGAACCAGTGGTCTTTATAGACTTTTCGAGTTTTAATCTTTCGATTTCTTCCTCACTTTGTCTATCCAACTCGTTCTCTTTTGCCTCATGCTTCAATTGCATACCGAGTTTTTCAACATCACTCATCGTTTTCATAACAGTATCTGAAGATTCTGTCATTTTAAGGTCTTTATGAAGTTGAGCTTTTACTTTTTCAAGATCTATCTTTCCTTCATTACGTACCCTTTCGAGTTCAAGAGCAAGATCAGCTTTAAATTGTTCTGCTTGTTGCTTACCCTCATTCCTCATTGCTTCAACCTGCTGCGCCATTTGCTGCTGTTGTTGCATCATTTGCTGCTGTTGTTCAGAGTCCTGTCTCATTTGATCCATTTTCTGACGTTCAGCAGTTTCTATCTTACGCCTTACCGAACTGATGCTCGGATCAGTAAGAATATCCATTATCTGTGAGAAGTTAACCTTATCGTTCTGTAGACCAGCCTGTGCAAGTTGAATCATTGTCTGTTGCAACTGCTGATACTCCATACTTGAACCGATGGTTATACCGTAATCTATCTCGCGTATCATATCACCATCTATTTCAGCAAGAACTTGAGACATGTCATCAGTAATGTACTGTACTTTCAATGATCTATTACGATATGCATGTTTTGCAACCTCAAGCGTAGCTTTCAATACTGAAACCTTTATTCTTTCGTGAAACTGGAAATAAAGTTCGGTAATATGTGATGACTGCATTACAGAACGCTGCGTATTACCTACAAGCTCACTGCTTGAGATAGCACCTTCACGTTGTCTACTTACACCTGAAATGTTACTTATCTCCTCCTTAATAAAGTTAAGTATCATCATGTTCTGCTGTAGATAGTTACCCATGTCAAAATTCATAGGTGCTCTGTTCGCATTCATGTTACCTGCAAGCGTACCTGTGGCTGCTCCTTTTCTTGCTTCTTTGAATGAGTCAATAGGTAACCATCCCATCTTATCAGCAAAGTAAAGTGCGTCTTCGGTCTCCCAACCTTCAGGTATCATTGCAAGATCAAGATATCCTACAACACCTTTGTGCTTGGTAAGTGTCTCCCACTGTTTGAACATCAAGAAGTCATAGTAGTAAGAGTAAGGCTTCATTCTTGCCATCAATGATGTGGTAGGCTCACCTTCCTGTGTGTAGTCACCACCTACATATGGACACAGTGTTCCTGTAGGATTGTTGATACCATATGCCTTTACAGGGAACGGACGCATTTTAACAAATATATTCTCACCGATACGTGTACCTTCCCACCAATCAGTTACCCATATATACTTTTCGATCTCTTCGCCCATCTTTACACGTGGCTTGTAGAACTCATCTACAAATCTGTAAAGTTGCTCACCTGTCTTACGGTCATAGTATTTCAGTTTACCGATCTTACGATAAGACCTCCACACTGTACGTGTAACAAGTAAACTACCATCCTCAAGTACAGGATTCAGTAGCATCTCAGCATTATTAAGATTAGAAGGTACAAGATTACCATCCTTATCTTCTATCATACTGAATGTTCCAGCAAGAAGGTCAGGCTCTTTACCTTGAGCTACAGCTTCATCAGTACCTGCACTCAAAGTAGTATCCATTCTTTCGATCTCCTTTACATCATCTTCGCTTAGATAATCTGAGTAATCATCAAGTACATTACCTCTTGAATGGTATCCCCACTCAATGATAATATCAGCATCCTGAACATCTACAGATTGACCTTTACGGATAACCCTGATGTTTGCAGGATTACACTTTCTGATCCTTGGATCACCATTTACAATATCAAGACTGTAGATCTCTCTACCTGCAACAAGACCATCAAGGAATCCCATATTCCATTTATACTTGAGATTCTCTTTTTCAATCATATGATTTAAAAGCTGAGTAGCTCTTCTTTCACGCATATCCTGATAATCATATCTAAGATAATTATCAAGCTCTTGAACTTTCTCAGCGATCTGTTCCTGTGGAACATCACGAGTAACTATCTCAAGAAATCTTGAACGTATCTCGTTTGCTATATCTTTTTCTTTTTCTGTAATTGCATCCTGATTGATAACCCTTACTTTCCAATCAAATTTACGTTTCATCTCCTCACCTAAGAGTAGATTGATCTTGTTGTTTGCAACAGGGTAGTGTGCAGGTTCAAACGGGAAGTCGTTATCGGTCATACCGAATGGATCACACATGTCCAACATATCATCCTTATCAAGGATGTTGTTGTACAGATCCATATTAGTTCTTATTTCACGGTATTCACCGTAAAACTCGCTACTGTAAAGACCCATATCTGTGGCAGCACGTACACATTTTTCTGCCCACTTTGCGGTCTTTTGTTTTTCACTTTTCTTTTGAGAGGGAAAGTCCTCGTTGTTTCCAATTATGATCATCGTCTTCTAATTCTTGATCTAATATCTATTCTTTCTTCACTTTCAGCAGAAACAAATCTGTCGCTCATGCTGGGTCTTACACGTAAAAAGAATGGGTCTATCGGTTTTTTAACACTATCAATGTCATCAAAGTCTTCATCTTCGATGCCGTACTTTTCAAGGTCAGCACGATATATCAACACCATACCTAACGCAGAGATCCTATCGTAGTTTCCTACTTCAGGATCATAAGCTATCAATTCTCTAAGTATTGCTGGTGATACTATTGTACTATAATTTCTCTCTCCTTCTTCTTTGCCGTAAGCCTGTTCCATAAGATATGAACGTATCAGACTGTTTCTCCATCCGTTCACAGCTTTGGTGGTATGTGTTCCTTTTGCAAAATTTCCGTAACCTACACGCTTAGTGATCTGCATATCTCTAAGGATACCAGGTGTATCACACAACATGTATGTAGCATTTATCCTGTCAAAGTATTGGAACATACCTTTCTTATTATTCTCGTAGTTGCACTTTGCATTGTAGTATTTCATCAGTCTGTAACAGATCTCATAAAACTCCTCTGCGGTTCTCGGTCTTCCAGTGTATTCAGCAACTATTCTACCTGTAAGACGATTCATTATAATGATGCTTCCCAATGACGGCCCTATTGACATATCATCATCGTAAGGGTCACACCCTGCTATGTAAACATTTGACTGTATATGGTCGTCAACCTTTATCGGATGCTCGAATATCTCAACACATCCCTCAAGATCTTTTATATCCATGACAGGAAACTGTCGTATCGGATAATTATTACTCAGTTTCCAAGCTACCTCACCATCCTGAAAGTAAAGTTTTACCTTCCATGTAGCATCGGTATATTTCTTAGGATTCGTTTCCACTTCCGCAAGATGTATACGTATATCCTCCACATTGAACAGATGGCCCTCCCTTTTCATCATCGCTTCCTGCGGTGTGATGGAACGGTCAGCCTTTTCCTGTATCAATGCATTCGGATCGTCAGTACTATTGGCAATAATGGCACGTGCATCAAACACTTCGATCAATGCTTTTACAATATCCGAGTTACCATTGACATCATAGCAACCTTCACGGTTCATATACTCACCACAGTAGTAACCACACACTGTACCTTGTGGCATATTACGATCAAACACATTGTCCAACGCATATATGTTATATGCATCAGGTTTGGTGAACAATTCACGCATACCTGCAAAGTCAGCACCCTCTGTACCACCAGTTCCCCACACTACGATAGTACCGAATGTCATTTTACCCTGCTCAACCGAAGGTCTTGCAATAGCATAGGTCTTTTTCAGGTGCGGAAACTTTCCAGCCTCCTCAAACAGAAGTAATTTACCACGTTTTCCCCTTGCACGTTCTGGTTGTCCTTTGGTGGACACACCGATTATTTCGGTCTTTATACCTTTTTCTGTTTTTGTTCTCGGATCTCTGTAGGATGCTCTTTTGTGATCATTTCTATCCGCATAATCACGTGACTTTCTCCAAGGTGTGTGGTTATCTATAAAGTTAAGTGTATCCCATGCCTTACTCAGAATACCATCATCATATAGATACTCACCTTCCGATGCTATTGCAAAAGACTTTGAACGTTTGAAGTGGTAATAATTACGTGTACCCATGGAAGAACCTTTGAACGAGTACCCTCTACCCCTTGTCTTAAGGTTTGCACAGTGCATACCACGCTGTTCTGCCTGTTCTACATAATGATACCACAGATAATCACTGTCCCAAACTCTTGGGAAGTCCTCCACACGGTCAGCCTTTATATTACCTACCTGCTCCTCAAGATCCTCTGCAGATTTCGGTATCTCCTGTGTCATCAGTATCGGACAGTAATTAAGATACCAATAATAATACCCTGGTATCCATTCACCATCAGAAGATCGTACAAGACCCTCTCTACACCTACGCTGTTCCTCACGCCAGAACTTCATGTAACGCGAAGAAGGAAATCTGTTCGGAACTAAGTCAGTATACTTACCGTGTTTTTTAAAATATAAAGCTCTCTCCCTGAAGAAGTCCATATCTTCAAGAATATGTGGAGATGTAACATCAACCTCTATCTTACCATCGTCATCTTTCGGCAGATCCTTTGCGTAAGGTCTATCCTTTGACAACATATTGTAGATAAAAGGTATCTCATCAATAGCCTGAATGATGTCTGCACGTAACTCCTCGTTTTCTAACGAATTTATACGCACACTTACATCGAAACGCAGATCGTCAAGTAATGACCTCTCTTCGTGTGTATCAGTCTGGGTTGAGTTCTTCATCTTCAAATTCAGCTTTTTCCCTTCCACCTCTCAGTATCAGGTTCTCAGCTACTTCAGTCTCCACTAATCTCTGCGTATCCTGCAATGACTTGACAGTCTTAGGCAAAGAGTTTATCATATCCATTATCTGTTTCGCATTGAACACTGGTTTACCATTGTTATCACGCTCATTCAGATCAACATTACTAAGAAAGCCATCCAACTCTGCCTGTGCTTTCCAAGCAGACTCCAACGTATCCATGGAACGTGTTCTGCTCATCTCCCTATACTTCTCAATACAGGCATTTATCAATTGGTCAACTTCCCAATCAGGAAACATGTAGAGCACATCATCCTTAATGTAATCCCATCGTTCCTCTTCATCCATTCGCATATATGGAGAACGCATATCTACAAAAAACCAAACGGCAGAAAGCTCGGCATTCAATTTAGCCTTCCCTTTTCTGCCTCTTTTCTTGGCAAGTTCTGCAAACTCCTTGATCATTAGGATTTGCGGGGAAATAGTAAGTTCCCCCTGCTCATCCATCTCAAACATATGCTTCATCTATATCGCATTGCCGTCAGCATCAAGAATAGTAGTTGTCTCAGCAAGAACCTCAGACTCATCCTTCTCGGTGATCTTAGCTTTTACCTTACTCAACTTATCCACTCTTACATACTCTGTAAGATCGCGTACAATTGCAGTATCGCTACCCATTATATCTTCATAATCAGGTTGCTCATCAAATGTCACGACAACATCAGACTCTTGGAATATGTAAAACAGTTCATCCTGATACTTGAATTGTCCAGGCTGTACATCATGTCTTACAAGAACCCATTGCCCTTTCTTAACATCCTTCACATAAGGACCTACCTTCATAACCTCTACACATGGTACAATCTCCTTGTTATCGAGATTAAGGATAACACCCTGTGGTTTGATGTATGCCCTCACTATCATACGTGACCCTGATGGGGTACACTTAATATCACTACTCTTGAGTAGCTTCTCCTCTTTCTTGCTCATTCTGTTGTTGTTTAATCTGTTCTATATACGCACCTACAGTAGCACGATTTCTTTCATTGCATACCAGACCCTTTTGGTTTCCCATAACATGTGGATTCCAGTATACCCTTCCTCTTTTATAACGCTTAAGAGAAGCAGCATTCATCTTTCTTCTCTGTCTGAACTCCTCATATGTCTCTCCTTCTTCCTTAAGACATTTCGGGTCAGAACTGACAAACATTCTAAAAGTCTTGTCACCAACAGGATACTCAAAATATACAATCCCGCTTTCAGTGACCTTCTCTTCATTCTTTACCTCTTCACTCATCGTCATAAAAATCAGTTGTCATACTCATAGTATAACCTTCAAGATCATAATTGACATTATCATCATCACCATCCTTATCCTTAAGATACTGCTTTATCTCATCGATACCTTCGATGATATCTTCCAATTCATTATCCTTAATGATATTCAATACATACGTTACCATTTTGCTCCACCTTTATCTTCAGGGTTAGGGCATTCACTTTTCATACTCCTTGTCTTCATTGCCAAAGGACAATTGCATATACCACATCTAGGAATACCCATGTCATCCTTTGCATGCTCACACGAAGCACATATCTCAGCTCTACGTTCAGCCTCCTCTTCTACCAGAGGATTCTTAACAATATAATTCTTCCAACCTTCAACTATCTCCTTTATCATCATTCATGTATTTCATTTCAGAATGTCTTGGAACAAACTTCCCAAGATGTCTAAGATATATGGTCTTAAAACTATCACTATTATTCTTTACACTATTTGAGATCGTATCGCGTACAATTTTGAACTGATTCTTCCAAGCACGTTCAAGAACAGCTGTGGATATACCATGCTTATCAGCAACTTCACGCAGGAATCCTTTGAATATCTCATCCTGCATCTTTTACTGTAAAATTGAAGACTATACCATTCTTCTTGTTAGGATACACCTTAAGATTGGAATGCAAGTAGTTATCTGCATCAAGTAATCCATGCTTTCTCAAAGAGGTAAGACAATTGGCAAAACTTGCTTCAGACATATTACCTACATTCTCAGCCATCATAAGTTTATTCTCGTAGGAGAAGATAGCTTTCCATTTCTTAGGATCTTCAGGATCTTTGTAATCCTTAGAGATAATGCTGTTCTGATACATTATCTCAGCAAGCACTTGACGTTCCTGCTTACGAAGCTTGTTAAGAGGTGACTGTAATCCCATGATTCCAACATACATGTTAAAGAATGCTTTTTCAGTACCTCTGAGATTAAATACTCTCTCCATCTCTATCTTTTTTACAAATATATAACATATTACATTAAGATGTCAAGTATCCTAACTAAAAATATTATAAATCAGTGCTAAAAACGTTTGTTGGATCACTCATTGGTATAATATCCATTCTATAGCTGCTCATATGCTGCATCATGCGTGTTGCTCTTCTGATAACCTCTTGAAGGTCCATATCATCTTTATAAAGAATGGTTATAACCTTATTTTCTACGTTAATACTTATTTCCATCATTCAAATCTTTTATCATCCATATCAATATCATCAGCATCTTCATCTCCCATAAACACCTTCAAACATTTATCGTGAAACTCCATGCTAAGATGCATCTCTGTGTCTACATCCTTATCTCCATTAAAAACATAATGGCTTTCAAGCTCTACTTCTACAAGATCCTTAAAACCATCATAAACCATAGATCTCATAATTATACGCACCAAGGGTTGATCATCAACATATACAAGCTCACGAATAAATTCATACTTGGGGTACTCAAACTCGTGCTCCATGTTAATGCCTTCTTCTCCCATTTTTTTTTGCATTTTGATCTTCACCTCGTAAAAACACTTCCTTTTGGAAGTCAAAAACTCTGACCGTTTACCTACATCGTAGTTTTTGAGTATATCAATATTTAGCTGATCCAACAGGAGTGGTTACCTGAAGTTACAACTAAGAATTATATCATGTCGCTCAATAGACCTATTATCATAATCTCGCAGTCTTAGATACTGCATTCTTGAGTAAGACGGTACAAATATACAATGACAGGTGTGCTGTTGTCAAGTTTTTTTTAAAAAAATTTTCTGTGTAGTTGAACGTGATGACCTCCCCAACAAAAAGCTCCTACTAAAAAATGCAGATTCGAACGTCCCCCGAGTCTGCAACTGAAACATTGGGGATATTAAAAACAATTGCTATGCAGAATATGCGAAAAATTGAGTTAAAAGACGGAACAGTACTGATCGGAGTTCGTGCAGAACTTGTAAGTATTGGTGATGCACGACCGTTTGGTAACGAAGGAAAAGTGGTTCACACTTGTGCAATCAAATGGACGAATGCAGAAGGTGTTACCAAACAATCCAATGCATTTGCTTATGGAGGTACTGTTGAGCAAATCACTGAGGGTCAAATTCTTGTTGCAACACCTGTCGTAATTGACGGTCAGAACAGAATGAAACTGACTCACTGGAGTTGGAATGATTCTTCTGAAGGCATTGAAAGTGACGAATTCGGTGAGTTGGGTGCATTGCTTGCGCAAACTACTGCTGAAGAGCGAGTTAGCTGAGTTGCAACTACGAGAGGGGTTTAACGACCTCTCTCGTTTCTTTTTTATTCAGT
>Ga0099849_1001706_pt1 | contig 10297 bp, 13 predicted proteins | sample CB_VirMetaG_4_FD_78177 | JGI IMG/M metagenome (GOLD analysis project Ga0099849, IMG submission 78177) | Freshwater to marine saline gradient viral communities from Chesapeake Bay - CB_1508_1M Viral MetaG | ecosystem: Environmental > Aquatic > Marine > Coastal | place: USA: Chesapeake Bay... | reverse complement strand
TTACAATACATGGAGTCAAATCAATGATACAAATGATATATCTGAACAAAGAATCAGAGAAATGGCACTTGGACAAAAACCGCTTATACCTCTTCCTGATATGCGTTTTATCCCTCAAGATAATGAAACAACATTTGAGAACATGGCGGAATATCATTATGTCAATAACGAGAATACAGCAATTGAATATCAATCACCTTATTCCGACTTCTCAGACGTTCGCAACTATTGGGCAATCAATGAAGAGTCTGAACTATTTACAATAAACCCTTAATTATATAATTATATAAATATAGATAATAATGGAGTGCAAAATATGCCTCAAGAATAAAAATATATGTAAGTTTAGAAAAAACAGAAGAACATGTATCAAGTGTGAATATACAACTAGAAAAGCATATATACAGAAATATCAAAAAGACAATAAACAAAAAATAAATGAATACAATAAGATATATCAAAAATCAAAAAACTGGTATTATAAACCTAGACCTAAAAAACCAAAAATTATAAAACCAATAGTTAAACCTTTAAGTGAAGAAGATATTGATATGAATTTTAACTTCGATTTTTTATTATAAATTTATATATAGAGTTATTATATATAAATTAATGTTTGGCGATTTTGACAGTAAATTCGATATACCTGATGATAATTCAGCGGGAGAAAATAAAACATTTGATCTAACTTCTTATGCGGATTATATGGCAGAACAAAACAAAGATAAGAAGAAAAAGACACAACCAAGACCAAAAGAAAAAGATAATGATTTATTAAAAATTATTAAGTTTGAAACAAATAAATCTAAAATAAAGTTGAGACCATTACAAGAACAGAAAGTTATACCAGCACATCCTTTTAGATTATTACTAGTAGGGCGTTCAGGTAGTGGGAAAAGTATGAATCTTGTCAATCTTATGACACGTCCACATATGTATGGCAAAACAAATCCAAAAAATAAAAAATCACATTATTTTGATTTGATATTTTTATTCTCACCTACAGCAGAAGGGGGTGATGATTTGGCAGATCACCTTGAGTTAGATGATAATAGAATTATAACAAATGAATCACAATTTAAACCAGTTTTAGATCATATATTAAAAACACAGAAGGGACTGATAGACAAAAATGGATTATTAAAATCACCAAAAATATGTTTAATCTTTGATGACTGTCAGAGTGCTGAGAAGTTTCTGAAGTCTGAAAACTTTACTAAAATATTTATAGCGGGTAGACATTACAATATATCTGTGATATGTTGCGGACAATCATGGACAAAGTTCAACAGAGTTACAAGATTAAATGCTTCAAACATTATGTTATATCCTTCATCTGGTTCTGAGGTTGATCTGTTGTGTGATGAGTATTGTCCACCTAATAAACATAAAAAACAGTTCAAACAATTAATTGGTTATGCTACAGATAAACCGTATCAATTCCTTCATATAAATAACCAAGTGCCAATCGCTGATAGATATCGCAAAAATCTTGATGTAATGTTAACAATTAATGAATAATTATTTTATAAACATATAATATAATATGTCAAAGGAAAAGATACTTGTTATTAACAGTAAAGACAAACAAATTGGAAATAATGGAGATTTCACAGTTCAATTTAATGATTCATCTTGTCAACAGGTTCAGAAGGTATTATGCAAAGAAATATTTGTGCCTAATGTATTTTATAATGTAACAGATGATGGAAAAAGAACAAATAATACTCTTACACTTAGTCAGAATGGATTACCGAATATAACTGTTACAATTCCCGAAGGTCAATATAATATTGATTTGCTTATGGTAGAATTAAAAAATGCTATCGATACTGTTTTAATAGATGGGGCAATTGTAACAGTCACAAGAAGTTCCACTACTTTCAAACTTACATTTACATTTACAGGAGCAGGAACAGCTGCCAATAATAATGTTCAATTTTTTGTTGCTGGTTCTACAATAGCAAAAATTATAGGATTAGAAAATGATTCAGTTAATGGGGCAGTTTTATTGATGGATAATATATATAATCTTGTAGGAATTGAATATGTACAAGTTCATTCACCACAAGTTGGTGAAGTTCATGGACTTGATGCGGGTGCTTCTGGATATATATCATTAGTTGATACAATTTCACTTTCTGAAACCCCATTTGGCGGAACTGCTTACAAACAGAATAATGACGATGAGTTGGCTGAAATACTTTATGAACAACCAAAAAACCTTTCAAGAGTTTCTATTGTCTTAAGAGATGAACAAGGAAACAAACTATCACTGCCAGACAACACAAATTGTTCTGTGATGTTGAAGATATACTTTGATTAATTTAAAATATTATTATATAGATATAATATATAATAATATGAACATTGGAGGATTCTCAGGAGAAAACACACACGGAGGAGACACACAAATTTTTGGATCTTTAACAGTCGATGGACAAGTTATTGTGAGAGATGCCGAAGGACAATCAGAATATCTTGATAGTGGTGATTATACGCCAATTGTTCTTGGTGTTGTTACACAATGGGATAGTTTAATATTAAAATCAGGAACACAAGCAAGATACGCAAAAAATGGCAATATTGTCGAAGTATATATGGAACTTACAGGAAGTTTGAAAGCAAATCAACCATTCGCACAAATATCAATAAGTGTTCCATCTGTGGATCTATTTGATAAAAAACATATAGGCAGTGCCTATAGTGATTCAGTTTTTATTCTCGCTAGTGGTGCTCAAGTGTATAATTGCACTAACGCAGACATCACAACATCAGGCGGGGGTTCAACATCTGTATTATTAAATTATGATAGTTATATAGCATCTAATCCAGCATCGGTTGTTGATTTCTTTTTGAATATAACATATAAATTAGAAGGTGATGATATACCAGCATCAGCAATTATTCAAGGCGGTGGCGGTTCAGGTGGTGATGTTCGCAATCCTATGATAGAAACATTAAATGGGGGAGGATTTGATATATTAAATGTTGGCAATGTTCAAGCGTCTACGTTTAACGGTGGGGGGATTGTGAATAATCCTTTATTGGTTGATTTGAATTGTGACAATAAAAATATTAGCAATGTTAATGATTTAGATGCTGAACTTATTGAAGTAAAAAATTTATATGCTAAAACACCAAACACGACAATAAATGTTTTTAATGATTTGACATTTGATGAAAATAATATATATCAGTTATCATCTATTTTTAATGGTGGTTTAGCATTCGGTCTAACTGCCCCCAATATTGCTATAACTGGATTAACAACATTTAATAATAATGTAAGCATGAATAATAATCAGATAACAAATATATCACAGATAACAAGTAATGTAATATTAACAGATAATATTGGACATCTGGCTGGACCAAGCGATATATTTATTAGTGATAATATTGATTTACAAACTAACAATATTAAGAATGTAGGAGCATTACAAACGGTAAATAGTATTACATTTAACCCTTTAGGAACGGGTATTGATATGAATTCTAAAACAATAACCATGGATGGGGGAAGTATAGACAATGCCAATACAATAGAAACAGTTAATATACAAAATCCAACTATAAGTAGTGCTATTATTTTTAATAGTGAGATAGAAACAAATAACAAAGCTATAAATCTTAATGGATCATTTATTGATAATTGTTCATTAATAGCAAATACTTCAAACATAGATATTAAAACAATAACATCACCTATAACAATTGCCCCAACAACAAGCGGTAATGTTGAACTATCAACGCCCAGCGGTAATGCTACACTGAGCACAGTTTCAGGAGATTTAAAATTAATTAGTGGAACTTCAAGCATGGTGATGAATAATACAAAACTTGAAACATTTGCTAAAAGATTAGAAGAATCAACATCAAGCAGTAATAAAGTTGATACAGTTCATATATATGATGCTTCTGGATTTACAGAAACAGTATTAACAATATTTGGAAATGATTATTATGATCTATTACCTAATGTAACATATATTATACATAATCAGATAACGGTTACAAATGGTTTTAATTTTAATATTAATACATCTATTAAAGGAACATCGACCGCATCATCAATAACATTTGATGAATCAACAAAAAATATTGTAGGATTTAGAGCAGTAGATCAAAACTTGATAGTTCAAGATATTACTATTATTGGCGGTGGTGGCCATTTTAATGATACTAATGTTGGGTTGTTTCAAGGTTCTAATTTTGATACTGGAGGACTTGCACCTTTTTATGGTAGAAATAAAAGATGTCTTATAAGCGGTTGTAATATTGTAGCCCCATTCTCACTAGGAAAAATACAAGGATTCGGAACAACAAATATATTATCTAATTTTATAAACGGTGGCGGTTCAGTTCCTTCCAGTATATATACTACTTTTGGTTTGGAAGTTTCTGATGGTTTAAGTTTTGAGATGAGGGGTAATAAACTTGTATTATTCAAAGGTGCTACTGGTTTATCAACTTTAAAAATGATTAATTTTGTTAATAGCACATTAACCCCTGTTGTATTAGGTATTAATGCGGTTATCATAACTGGTAATATATTACATCCCAGAAATAATGAAAATGGTATAAACTTTGAAACTAATGCTATTATAGGTCTTGGGACGATAGGCAGTAATACGTTTATCAGAACAGGAGGAACAGCACCTTTAATAAATTATGATAAGGCGACTATATATGATAATTATAATCATCCATCTATACAAAATTTCGAGATTATTGGCAATGCTGGAGTTGTAAATTCACAACCCGTATTATCAGCACTTATAGGGAGTTCTAACTCGATGAGTTCGGCAACATTTACGGATATTGATTATACAATTACAGACATGAACCCAATTACAAAAACCAAAAGATTTGCTTATAAATTGGTTATGACAGGTCTGACAGGTACTTATACTGCGGGCAATTATCTTAAACAATCTGTAGGAAATAATAAAGGATTGATAGCAAGGGCGGATCCAGTTGTATTAGGAACACAAGCGATATATATTGTCGATGCTTCGCAACTTTCTGGAACGTCATTTGTTGAAGTTGATGTATCTGATGTAGCAACCGGTACAAGTTCAACATCTTTTCAACTTGGCACAAATAGCAATAATTTTGAATTTATATATTTAGAAAAAGACGAAGAAAATGTACAATTTGTTTTAGGAATAAACTTTGATAATGATTCTAAAGAAGACGAAATACAGTTCAGATTAGAATTCGACGAAACAGGAACTGGCAACAGTTTTATTGGGACTTCTAACTCTACTATATCAGCATTACAAGCAAAAGAAGGGCGTACTGCATCCGCTACATTACCATTCATTAAACGTATGAAGAATGGTGATTTAGTTAAATTAACATATAGATATGTAGATGTAACCAATACAGTTGTTCAATCTGTAATATGGACTGCTAAATAAAATAATATATATATATAATATATGACATCCGAAAATAAGAAAGAACATCGTACCGGATGGTGGAGGAGTCTGTACTATTACATGGGTTGGCCGTATGACAGCGTTAATGACTATCCAAAACCTGAAGACGTATCAAAGAAACAAGTATTATGTAAGCAAGTAAATTTAAGTAAACTAAAATTAAATAAGGTTAATATCAAACCATCTGTACCTTTTGACTTACAGAAAATAAAACCAAATGATAAGAAAGTTCCACTTCCTTTGATGGATGAGAAAAAAGCAATTAAAGCACCGCCATCCAGTCCTATAAATATATCACAAAAACAAAAACATCATAAACATGCATATGCTGATAGATTGAAATTATTAAAAAATTTATAATCATATATTACGCTTGCCTAATAGCTTAGTATTTAGAAAAAATTAATTTTTTCTAAATCTAAGGTATTATAATGAATTATTACAATATATATAATTATTCATGGTATATTGTAGATGGTATTAAATTCTATATAAATCCATATGGGTATATATATGATAAAGTATTTTGTAAAGAAACATTAAAGCAAATATGTATTATTACGCATCCTTACACAAAAGATTATATATTATCAAAACTAGCAAGAGAAATAAAAGAAGTAGAACTTGATAATATTAATAAAGATATTATTAAGCATGTTTAAAGAATATTACAACATTTATTTTTATCGTGGTATTGTCTGTGTTCATCGCGGGCGTAATAATAAACATACTGACCACATAAAGAACATATATAATAATAGTTTTCAGGGTCATTATCATACTCGTAATTATCAAACCATTTAGACTTCATTAATATACTTGTTATCAATGATCTTGGGGATTTCTCTATGTCATAGTATTTGTCCAATTCAGGCGATGATGGTGGGGATATATCATATATAGAACAATTATTTATATCAATCTCAATTAATTTTTTATCATTCATATAATCTTAATCATTAAATTAAAATTATATATATATTTTTTCTACCGTCTATACAGACGCTTGAAACCTTTTCAGGTTTCTACCATAAAAACGTATCAGCAAACCAAGACGCTGACCATTTTTTATGTCTTGTCTTTTCGTGTCTTGCTTTGTAATTCTGCCTTCTCTTTTCGTCGTTGTGGTCTAATCTGCTATATAGTTTCAATCCTGTGGTATCGCGATATTGTTCATGAATAGACGACCCGAATGGAACTTTCTGACGTCTGCGAGTTTTAACATCTTCTATTATAGCGTCATATTTCTTTGATGGATCCTTAGCTTTCTGGAATTTAATAAATCTAAATCTATCTGCTTCAATCTTTGGTGGCATTATATATTATATATATATATAGTTTCTAATATTTTCTGCCTTTCATTTTCTCGCGAAATACATCAGTCATTGTTGGTTTAGTTTTACCAGCAAATGTATCTCTAAAAGTCTGCCCCGCCATTTGTTGTTTCTGTTCTTGTCTTGCCATTGCTGTCAGTCCTGCTAATCCAGCACTTAATGGATTTAAACCATAACTTCCAAGCATTGATTGAAGTTTTTCTTCTTTGGTTCCTTTTGGTGCTCTAGTATAAAGTGTTTCTTCTTTATTGAAATTAAGATTAGCGGTTTGTACATCTTTCACATGATCTTGAGAATATTCACTAAATATATTAGATCCTGATTTAACTGCTTCATCAACTAATTGTCTTCTAAATCTAATATCAAAATTATTATCAGTATATAAGTTAAATCTTTTTTCTTCTTCAGTTAATTGTCTATTAGCGGACGCATTATTTCTTATTCTATCCATCGCTTGTTGGTCGGTTGTCTGCTGTTCTTCGTTGGGGTCATCGTTATTTTCAAATAGTTTTGCTTGGTTGTATATTCCTCCACTATTATCATATAAGGTGTATTTATTTCCTGTGTCATAATCTACAACCCGATCTTGTGGAATTTGTAAATTTCCCTTTAATTCTAGATCATACATTTGTTCAAATTCAGATCCATATTTTTGCGGTTTTCCGTTTCTTCCCATAATTGGAATTGCGTAAGACATTATATAATAAATATATAGAAAAAAATAATTAAAGTATAATATATAAAAATTTTTTTATATCATAATAATATATAGAAATGTCTAATCCTGATATGAATGCCCAGATGAACAGCGGACTCGCTGAATCTCTTTTGATGGTTAATAAACTTGATTACAAATTACCACCTCAAATTAGCATCGCTTCTAAATGCACGCATGTTATTAATTACAGTCAACAAGCATCTTACAGCAACGGCGATACTATAATCTTTGATGTTCAAACTGGATCACAATTTGTTGACCCCGCCTGTTCTTATCTTCGCTTCACTGTAACCCCTAATGATGGCACTCACTGCTTTGGTTCTGGTTCTGCTAAAAATCTTTTCTCTCGTGTCGTTGTTAGAACTGCCACTGGTAAAGAACTTAGCAGAGTTGAAGATGCTAACCTTATTATGAAAATGGCAGATGTATATAACAATTCCAATGATTGGAGAACTACCTTAGGTAAAAATCAAGGATACACTGAAGCACCTGCGAACAATGCTCTTGCTGATGCTGTTCCCGCAACTGGTAAAGTCTTCGCGCTCCCTGTTCAGTGCCTTATGCCTTGTATGTCTCCCCACGGTGCGAAACTTGTCCCCCCTAACATTATGAGCGGACTCCGTATTGAAATGGCTCTTGCTTCTCCTGATGATGCCTTTTCTTCTGTAAATCAAGCAGCTCTTGGTGCTCTTGCCTCATACACTGTTTCTAACTGTGAGATGCATTTTAAAGTATACGAACTTGCTGACCAGTTTCAACGTAAGATTCAAGAGATGAGTCAAAGCGGACTTAACTACCTTTACAAAGAACATTTTCATACTATCGTTGCCCCTGGTGCTACTTCCAACATTAACTTTGATGTTAAAAAAGCAGCTTCTAAAAGTTTAACCGCTAGAATTCTTGCCAGAAAATCATCTGATTTATCTACCGCAGGTAAAGACAGACTTGCTTCTGCTGTATACAACTATTCTAAAATTCAATCTCATATTGGTTCTTCGTATTTTCCCAATCAGCCTTTACAGATTAACGCAACCCCTTCTGCTAACAACATCGCGGAAGCATATCATTATGCCTTATATGCTCAAGACAAACTTGAAGCATGGAACCCTACAGGCGTAACTCCTGCTCAATATCTTGGACGTGTCAATACTGGAACTGGTGATGTGTATTCTTCTGGTATCGTTGCCTTCAACTTTAACAAATCAAATGTGTCTGATCTCGCTGGTTATACCACATCTAACTCTCGCGCTCTCCTTGTTGATTTAACTCAAGACAGTGCTGAAGATGTAAGACTTGATGTATATCTTACCTTCTTAAGACTTGCTAAAGTGTATCAATCAAATTGTGTTGTGCTTGACTAAATATATTTTATTCTAATAATTATAATTAATTAATAGAATGTTTTAAATGTTTCTTTGTTTTGTTGTGTTTTCTTAATACAAATTTCTTTTGCCCTGCGTATCTAATTTTCAAATCTGTTTTACATGTAGGACAGTGATATATCTTTGTTTGTTTTCTAATAATTTCTGCTTTGACTAATCGGCAATATCTGCAAGTTTTATGAAATGTATCACAATTTTCTTTTTCAAAAAAACAAGCATTTTTTAAATGTCGACAATATTCACATATCAACATTTGTTGATGTTTTAAATCATAATTTATTCGAAGTTCAAGAAGTTCTTCTAATAATATTCTTACACGTTCAAATGGTAATAATCCATCTTGGATAAGATTATTTATTTCTTTCATTCTCATACGTCTTTCATCTGACATTATATATAATATTACTATATATAATATTTTTTTATGTGGAAGACGTATCTGCGTCTGGACTATCATCAGATGTTTCAGACCAGTCTGTATCGCAGTCTGTGCTCTCTTCGTGAAAACCAAAATATAAAATAAATTTTTTATTTAATCTAATGATTTCTTTTCTTTGTTCATCGATGAGAAGTTTCTGACGTTTGATAATTTTTTTTAATAGATCATTTTGATGTTTGGATATTGCAATTTCTATTTCAATTTTCTTTGGCATTATATTATTATATTATATTTTATTTTATCTATCGAGATTGCATTTATAACAATATTTATATCCCTTGGTTGGTTTTTTACATACAATACAGTTTCTACAATCAGGGCAAAAAACTCTATTTGTTATGTCTTTATCACAAGATTTACAAAATGTCATATGTCTACAATCATTACAATAAATTGTTTTTTTGTTCTTGTGTTCTTTCTTACAATGTTTACATTTTTTCGTCTTACCATTTTTTTGGTAGTCATTTCCAAGCACACGCCTAATACAACAATTTCCAAGGGTCAATATCATATCTTCTTTTTCATTGTAGATCCAACAATTTTCGGTAATATAATGACCACATTCACATTCATTTGTTATTTCTGGATGTTCTTTTTTATAATTAAAATATTTTTGAAAATAGGTATATCCCCTATCAATAGTATCCGCATTGTGTCCTGTATAGTTAACACCGCCAACCCAAACCCAATCTTTTAAATTTCCAAGTATTGTACATAACATTTCAAAATTATTACCTTTTGAGCATTTATAATTTTTCAAAAATTCTTCGTATTCTTCAATATATTTTTCATCTGTGTCATATACAAATGTCATTTCATAATCCATGGTATCCATATTTATAATATATATATATATAATTTTTTTAAGTGTTTTTTTATGTTAAATTTTTATATATTTTTTATGTTTAATTTTATAGACACAATGGCAGGATGACAATGACAAAATATTTTTTTTTATTTTTCTTAGTATTTTTTTT
>Ga0099849_1001704_pt1 | contig 10303 bp, 11 predicted proteins | sample CB_VirMetaG_4_FD_78177 | JGI IMG/M metagenome (GOLD analysis project Ga0099849, IMG submission 78177) | Freshwater to marine saline gradient viral communities from Chesapeake Bay - CB_1508_1M Viral MetaG | ecosystem: Environmental > Aquatic > Marine > Coastal | place: USA: Chesapeake Bay... | reverse complement strand
GATTCATTATCGCTCATCTGTTGTAAAGTAACCGCTAACGGCCTAACTTCATCAATCGCCAATACCATGGCGCTCTCTCTTAGCAACTTCGCTCTGTCATACTTATACCGCATATAGCATTTCTAAGACGTACTTTCTATAGTCGCCTTAAGGTATTCCTTTACAAGGAACACCCGATGTTTCACTAGGTCCACTCTAAACCTGGTTTGTGTGGGAACCTCACCCACTCACACCGAAGCTTATAGAGGATACTACCTCGTCTTCCATGCAAGCTGGACCGTGTTACTTCATCTGAAATGTATATGCCTCTAAGCATAACTTCGGTCAGTTATACTTTACTCAACCTTAGTCCACTAAAATTAGCGGAGGTTAGGAATTTTCTCTCTTCTCCAATATGGAGAGTTCCAATAGGATTAACGTAATAGTCAAACTCTATTGTTTTATATTAAGCGCGGACGTATGGCTTCGCAGCTCAATACCATGAGCCACCACGTTGTCCACTTATGTTTTTACTCATCTGGTCGGAGAATTCTCCACACTTTGGTCTAGCGTGTCGCACGCGAACGAGAACAGTACCAGCATGGTCGCTTAGACCCTAAAGGGCTGAGCGTGTTCTCGTACGTGTGTGGCTCTCGACTGTAGTCCAAGGGACTGTAGTCGAATCCTTTGAAAGCAAAGAGGCGCAGAGCGTCCTCAAGGCTCCCTGTCGTGATTTCTTCAGAAAGAAATTTGCGGCGTTACCTGAGTAAGGTTAGCCGACAATTACGGAATCGAACATCGCCCGCTCTGTCGGTCAGACGTGTCTGATAGATCGGGCGGCTCTCGATTCCGTTAATTGATTTCCGTTAGCAATAGCCATTGCGAGTGGCCTCGGCCCGAAGCAATACGACTACGGTTCGTAGTCGTACGTTACGTGGCGTTATTGCGGTGCCTGTATGGGCACGGTTCTTTCTGAAGATGCACGACGTTTGCCCTAGCGTTACGGCTCGGTATCGAGCCTCTAGACCTTGGTCGTGTTCCGTCATAGCCCAAAGGCTCAGAATTTTTATTTCTCCTAGTAACTACTTTTTGCCGACAGTAGGACGGGTAACTTTGTATTTCTTACCAATCTTTCCTTCTGCCCAACAAACCATAGTTTCACTACCAACTAAACGAACCCGCTTCCATCCGTTCTTGTTTGTTAGAACGATTGCTTGATAGGAATTTTCTAAGTGTTTATGGATAGGTTGATCTTCGTTGTATCCAACAACTCTTGATTTCATTCCTTTTGGAAATACTTTCTTTAGTTTCGACTTCGATACTTTGTCATTGTGATTGACGTCAGTAGGAGTTTGCTTAAAGTTCTTTTCAGTTTCCTTAACTGCTTTCAGCTTCTCCTTCTTTATCTGATCGATTGTCTTTTCCTTTGCTTTGGGTTTCTTAGGTTTCGATTGCTTTGGTGCTTTTGCACTCTTAGGCTTCTCGACCTCTTTCGTTTGTTGATGATAGACTTTCTTATGTAATGCGAGTCCGCCAACAGTAGCTGTTTGCTTTCCGCATATCTCACATGTTAACTCGGTCATCTAGTCATCTCTTTATCGAAGTCTTCTACCGCGAGAAACAAATGTTGTATCTACGCTGTCGTCGATAGATCCACGGTTGGCGATTTTACGGCCACCTTTTACTATCAACTTATTCGATCTTCGAATGAGTATGGTGCTTATGACATCTGCAGTTAAGTCAAAGAGATTGTTCCCAAGGGTGTGATCCTTGTATCTCTTGAGTACATATCTGCCTGCAGGAATTCGTGTTTGAGAATCGTTAATTTGAATCCTCACATACGAATCTTGGGGCACAACAAGTGCCCAGTCGACGAAGTCTGCTTTCATAAAAGCGAAAGCGTCTTTGCTTGGACAGTCTCTGATTTCGTTCAGAAAGTCAGTAATCCTCACCGCAGATTCCGCAAAGTTGCCACTCATATCTATGAACGGCACGTACGGAACCGAGCTCTTTTTCGTCCAGTTAAAATAAACTGCATGAAATAGTTCGTCGTATCCTACTTCCTTGATTCCAAGGAATGAGATGTCATTCAACTCTCGGACGTTGTCTTCATCCGATTCTCTTAGGGTTACTTTCATCTTTCCGATGACTCCCTGTTGAGACATAATCGTGTAAACAATTGTCTTGTCTACATAAGAGATATCAATAAGATTTCTAGTAATGTTAGCATCTGGGTTCCTAAGACGTTTCTTGCCTAAAGGACTCATACCAGCATAGTTCTCTATACCGTGGGTAAGTTGCAGAGGTCGGAGTTTACCTTCAATTGGGCGTTTACTTCTGTCCAACGACTCCTTATCCTTACCAGTGATGTCAACAGTGACTGTTCGATTGTAGTCAATACCATCGAACTTGTGTTCTATTTTGTAAACTAATCTACGCTTGTAGCGAGTATCTTCACTTGCTACTGGACTAGCTTCAACGAATTCTAACTTGACTTCCTCTTCCCTATTCTGGAAGAAGTTACCGTCGCTAGCGTTGACTCTTTTCAAAGTTATACCTTCACATTTTAGAGGGTTTACTTTGTTGAATACAAACGCTAACGCCTTCATTGTATTGTTATCATAGTATCTTAGACGAAATTCTTTATTAGTATTCTTCCATCCTTTGTCACTTTTCTTTACTTTGAATCTGTCGTCAATTAATACGAATGTGTACACCTCATCGGTGTCACTCACCCCTATGACTTCTTCTTCTTTACTCATATTGATTCTAGTCAGGACTAGGTCTTAGTCCTTATGATGAAACTTAAAGTTCAACTACTTCTTGAGTTCCATCTGCTCGCTTAATTTTCATAAAGCGAACTGGTTGACCTGGCTTCGGTCCTCCCTTCTGGGCGCTGTTGAAGATGAAGATTTCGTCACCTTTGTTGATGACGACACCTTCGCGAGGCTTACCATAAAGGTACTTCTCGTTCTTATCTCCGTTCTTCGTTCGCTCCCATAAGCCAGTTACGGTCTCCCAAGGTCCATTATTTTCACTATCGCTACTCATTTGTTTACCTCCTAGTATTCGGCTACGCAAAGTACTCTCCTTCTGGAAAGTAAGGTAGTCCGAAATATGTACTGAAAACCAGTATGCTCCAGTCAATTTGAAGGCGTCGAGAACTGGGTGTTCTGGACATACCTCCGTCGACAGGAACGATTCGCAGGTCGCCTGGAACCTCTCTGTAGGTCGTGGCGATTCTTCTCCTTTGAAAGTCTGATCTTCCGTTAAAAACGTAAACGACATTGTACATTCCTTCAAGCTCAACCAAGTAAACAAGGTATCCAATCTCCTCGTTGTTCTCGATTAAGTTGCAAGTCACCAAATGTTGGTTGACCTTTGCTATGAAGTGTTCTATTGGGTCGTTGAATAGAGTAGTAGGGGGCACTCGATCTTCTTCGGTTAGAAATTCTCTAAACGAAACCTCGTTTTCCTCACTACTCGCTATCTTTTCTTCGATCTCTTTGAGTTGCTCCTCGGAGGGCTTCTCAAACATACGTCGACTGCGAGTAGAAAAAGAGCTCATGCTTCCACCTGCTCCATGCAGGCTTTGACAGCCATTAGGTTTCGTATCAAAGGGACGGTTTCAAACTTATCGTTGTAAAACTCGAACCCATCGTCGTAATCATACCATTCACCAGGAATGGCTGCTCTATGCCCTATCTCTACAGAAATAACTCTCGGCAATGCGCGAATATCTCTAATCGCTGCCTCAGTCTTTCTTTTCATTCTGTGTAAACCCGTAACTTCGTCCAGTTTGATAATGTTGTTTGCAGTTAGCAACTGCAACATTCTCTTACCAGCGTTCATTCCGTACGTTGTTTTTTGTTCACGTTCATTCATCACTTGGTGAAAGCACCAAGCTACAGTTCCTCTCCTCTTGCGAGCAAAGAAACCTGTGCAAATTTCATCTGTGTCGATTTTAAACTGCATCTAGTCGGATTAACCTTAATCTTCAGATTTTTCCACTTCTTCCTCTTCCTTTTCGGATTGAAGGAATTCAGTGACTCTGAGATTGTCTTTCATGTGATTGAGGATCTTCGTAAGTCTTGGACTCATGTTCTTAGCATGAGCCATGTCTGTCAGTTCGTCGATTTCCATTCTCACCTTAGTGAGCGATTTTTCGGCTACTTCTAGCAATTTTACTTTGTCCGCAACGAGCTCAGCTCGTGCTTCACAAATACGTTCTAAAGCGATATCTACTCGCTCTCTGTACGTCGTAAAGGCATATCCGTTGTTCCATCTGTATTGAAAAATTTCTTTGTTGCGGTCACTGGCGTGTCCCATTGCATCAGCAACGGGTCCAGTCAACGTTAGTTCTTTTTCCACCGTTCCGCTCTTGAGCAAAATTTGCTCTCGGTAGAACTTACGAATCTGACTCTCAGGCCAGTTTCTTAGTTCGGTGTACTTTATTTTGAACTCCTTGTTTGCTACATTCTTTACAATAAACATCGCCCATGAGTCCTGTAGCATATCGCTAGGACAGTCGCCACCAGACCAGTAACTGGAGGTGTGCGGGCATATTTTCGTATCAATATCAAATTCTTCAACTACATCATCAAGCATTCTTATTTCTTCTTTCGTGCTCATCTAGTAAAGGTCACGGATTAGACGTTAGTGCTGAAAACACTTCATAGTCTTCTTCCGTAATCTCCTTTCCTTCTTTTGTCATCTGTGTTACATACTTACTGAATACGGTGTTAATCGTGGGCTTGCTCGTAGTGTGTACGATAGCCTCAGACCACCTTGATAGCACTTCTGCATATCCAGAAGGCAACGATTCGAAATCATAGTCTTCCTCGAGAATCTCAAGTACTGATCTGCTGATTCGAACTTCTGATCTCACGAAACTTATGTCGCTCATCTTCAGATCCCGTTTGGGAACGTAGTAAGTAGAAGGTTGAACGTACATCTTAGAAGTCACACCCTCAAATCTTGGGATGTACTCAAAGTGCATCGTTACCTCTCCTAACTCGTTTACTCCCATGTAAATGGGGCGTTCGTTTTTACAGACCGTAAGCTCAGCTCTGCTCATAGGCGAAAGCTGAATGTATGTCTCGATAAAGTGCATCATGTCAAGTTGGTTAACTTGATAGATTGCATCTCTTTCATCGTTTATCCAGTAGTTGTTCGTCAGAGTAGATATAGGAATACCTCTTACCTTTGTTCTTAGGGTAGAGGTATAGTAAATCACTCCGTCTTTGACAACCAAAGATATGTCTGCCCCAGATTTGGTAGCAGATACAATATCTTGTAAAGATGGGAAGTTTAATTCAAAACTTATTTTCTGTTTGGTGATAGGTTCATAGTCATCTTCAACGAGCCTTGACTCGTTCCACATGATAGCGTCAACAGCCTCTTCCCTCAGCGGACTGAGGTTTGTAAGCATTTGATTCATTGCTACTTCATGATCTTCGAGACCGATTAGACATTCCAATCCGTTACCCATTAGGTAACCGAACAATTCTTGTGCGTTTTTATTAACGCTGCTTCTAACCAGTTTAGCACCGAGTTTAACCAGTGTTCTCTTAGCTCTTGAGTCGATGTCTACATTATCACTCTTGAACGAATACGTTACCCGAAAGTTCGGATATTCGGTACTCATTCTCAAAAGTTTTCCTTCGTCTGGGCAAGAAAGACTCATTATCTTCCTTACGTTATGCCCATCAGTTATTTCTTTGATAGACCACAGTTGTTCAATTTTTGAAAGTCTGTTGACTTGCTTATCGAATCCTCGAAAGAGGCCAAGCATGTCAAGTTCTTCACCTTCAGTAAAAACAACACTGCGTAAATCCATCTGTTTGTTTTCTTCCATCTAGTCAGCCCTCCAGTTCTTCTTCGAGCTCCTCTGTCGCCGCTATTGCTGCATCAGGGGTAACTTCTAGAACAAACTTTTGAAACTGTTCAATGCTCTTCGCTATTGTTTCGAGGAGAGTTATAATCGTGTCTAACTTTTCCTCTACGTCATGATTTCCGTGGAGACCAGGAAGTACCATCTACTTACCTCCTCTAAAGTTGGAGTAGTCGGTTAACTTTGTTTGGTCTGGGTGGTTATCGTGCAAAACACGAGCCACTGCTTCTTCCACTTCTTCCCAAGTCTTGCAGCCGCATAGCTGCTTACTTGATTGCCCAGTATGTCCGAAAAAGACATACCAAGTTTTCAATCCTTCATCGCGTTTAATTTCTATTCGCATCTGGTGAGTAACACCATTCTAGTCTGTAGTGCAGTATGCACCGTGGTGCTTATTTGCGTTCACGCAAGGCACTGCAACCCGTTAGGAGTCAGGATTTCGCCGACGTCGTTTTGACGTCTTCTATCGCCTGTTCTTAGTGTCGGCGAGGTCCGCCAACGAGTAACGAGTTGTAGTGTCGTAATACAGCACATTTTTTCGTACTTGATGTCTAGGAACGCGCTGACTCACGAATCATAGACGACGTAAAGTCATCTTAGCTCTCAGGTCGTTCGAACACCTTCTTTAAACTAATGAATGTAATATCAACTTCATGAAGATTACATATTTTCGTCATCCAAGACCTAATCACGATGCATATCGTGACTGAATGACTTGGGTTTAGCCAAGTCAGACTCTTAGAAAAGATTAACTCTTCATGAATTGCATATTGCATTCATTAGTTTAAAGAAGTGTGAAGTATGTGTAAGGCGTAGCCTTACATGCATACGTTGCGCTCCTATCTATCGCAAGACTTTACGTCGTCGTGCGAATTTAGACTATACGTCATTGGCTTTCGCCTCAGCATGGTTTACTCTAGTGTACGATTAGATACAGTTACAACTTTCGTTGCAGTTAGGAACTCCGTCCCTCAAGTACTTCTCGAGGTTATCCAAAGTTCTTCCATCATACTTTACTGGGTTTTCTGGGCATCGTCGAACGAATCCCATAGGGTCGATGTCTACCATACGGGTGCCAGGACATTTGTTCATCCCGAGCACGTTTCCATACGCTACATCTCCTATGTGGCCGTCTCCGCCTGCGATTGGCAATCCGCTCTCTAAGAGAGCATAATACGCCCGTTCAAAGTCAACCTCTCCATACAAACTTCTAGGTTTGAGGATGAGGTGCTGAACCGTAGCCTTCACCGCTCCATAAGGAGAGTCGGGGCTACCCTCAAGTTTACCTTGAGCGAGATTGATTGTGTCGTAAATTGAAATTGCTTGATCCAGATGTTTCGAAATCAGACTTAGATCCGATACGCTTTTTCCTTCATCAAGTAATTCATTGACACGCCTCATTAGTTCTTTTGACCACAGGACGTTTAGATTAAAGTGCTTTAGTTTTCCTCTTTCACCAAAAACCAAGTTAAGGTGAGATTCTCTGTGTTCATCAACGCTTTCGCTGATTACGTCACACAGTTCGATAAGTTCTCCAATCTTTTTGCTGTCCCAATCTTTATCCCAAGTAACTGTAACATTGACTGTTCGAAATCCAATTTTCTTAGCAGTCTTTGCTAACTGTATCGCTTCATCGAGTGCACCTGGAAACGGATTCAAGGTCATGGCAAATTCAGTGTAGCCGTTAGCCACACCCATCTGCATTGCTCTCTTCCAATAGTAATCTCCTTTGGTTGCATCTCGCATCTCTTTCGTTACGTCAGTTGTGAGATAGCATCCTTCGCACTTCAACTTGCAGTTGAAGCTAGGTGCTATGCTCATTATCTTCGGTTCTTCACTCATACGGGTGAACGGGGCTACTGTGATACATTCAATCGACCTACCACAGATTGCGAGTCCGTTTCGGCTGTACCCCTACATTACCATGAATATCTCACAGCATTTGTGATGCCCGTTCTAGTAAGGATGAATTCAAGACTGCAATCCAATAAGTCTGGTTACTTTCTTAAGTTTCAATTCCTTCTTCGGAAAGAGTCCTACGTTGTAGGAATCTCCTTGTTGCATACCCATTGCCTGTGTAGGACCTAGGGCATCCGCAAGAACTTCAAGATACTTAGCAATCTTGCCACCAAGAGTCTTCTTCTCGGCTAGCAAGTTAGCATCTCTTGCGTGGTACTTCTTCTGAATTCCCGCAAAGTAACTTGTCGTAATTAGATCCGAAGAAACCATAGAGTTTTGTCGCTCAACAACAACCCCAGCTACCATGTCTCTTACCTCTACGTTCGTGAGGAGAGTATAAGCAGCTCGACCCTTATCGGTTTTCAGTTTGGCGTGACGAGCCTTCATTCGATCTGCAGCAGCCTTACGCTTTTCTGCAGTCCATCCTGAAGTGCTGTTCTTAGCCTTCTTCTTGCCTTTCTTCTCGGGCTTCGTTGTTGCAGTTCGCTTTGCTTTCGCTTTAGCGACCTCCACAGTCTCTTTCTTCTCTTCTGTGTGCTTAATCAGTTTTCTAATCAACCACTTCTTGTTCTTGCTCTTCATTGTAGACTTCTTGATAAGTTGACCCGCTTTCGATCCATGATCGTAGCGTAGTCCCTTTTCTTCACACAACGCAATAACTTGGTTGAGTGTCATGTCTTCGAATTCAGAGTAGTCCGACTTATCAAAGTCGCTCTTTCCTTTCGATTCTGTTGCATCAGTAGGAACGAATTTTCCGTTGTCATAATCCCAAGTCATACCAGTAGGCGCTCGTCCTCGTGGTCGCTTGTGACGGGCCTTGGAAACATATGCTCCTTTCTCCTCGTCCCAAACCTTACCAGCAGGAGGTCGCCCTCGTGGTCTTTTGGTCTTCTTGACTTCTGTCTTCGCCTTCTTTGGTTTCTTCTTCTTAACAGGAGAAACCTTGATTGGCTTCGATGGCAAATCATCAAGATTCACGCCGTCGTTAACAGGTTCGTTCTTTTGAACTTCAACATCCTTACCAGCAAGCAATGCTAGTAGTAGCTCAAGTTTATTATCTGATACATCTACATCCTCAATAATGATTTTAAGTTTCATCTAGTCAAGAGTATTCAACCCCATGCAGGGTCATATTCAACTTCTTTCTTTTTGTCTTTCTTCGACTTTTCAACGGCCTCGAAAGCACTCGGCTTAATCTCTGCGCTAAACGCAAAGCCTTGGTCGTTAACCATAGAAAGTTTCACTTCAATGTGTTTACTTAGGTCGTCAAACTTTAGTTCTTTTTTGACGACTTCTTCTGCAAGATTACTCATCGCATGTATCATGGTCTCACTGACCATTCTATGCATCGTGTCTCTTACAGAGTTGAATATCTTCTTTGCCTCTGTGTATTGCTCTTCTTCGTCAACGATTCCTCGGTTAACCCGAAGTCTTCGCATGATGACAAATCCGAGCGCATCTTTCATGACGTCGGTATCGATGAAATCGGAAACAGGGTCGTATTCGCCTGACTCCAACTTCTTGAAGAATGCTCGAGGATCCCCCGAACACTTCTCCAGTTCACGGACTGCCATCTTAAACATGGCGTCCATTTCTTCAGCAGTTTCTACTGGCATCTTATCGAGTTTACCTCGCTGTATCATCGGTATAAATTCAGTATCGTCGTTTTTGATACGACGTGCTGCTAAGAACACCTCACAGAACTCTGCCATTTGAAATAGCTTTACTACATCCGATACCTCTTTCACTTCATCGTCTCTTACAAATGTAGACATTTTTTACTCTCCTAGTTTAGTAATGAACTTCAAGCAAAACTGCGAATGTTTCGGCCTTTCTTACCAGATTCCTTCTTAGGGGAATTGGTTTCGTTGGCTCTACGCATATCGCCGTTCTCGACTGCCTGCCGCATAATCCGAAGTTCTTCGGCCTTCGTCTTGGACGTAGGCACTACATCTTCGAACACCTTTAGCAGGTCTCCTTGAACCATTTTGCGGTCATCATTGAAAGCGACGTTCATCGCTTCCTCTACCGCTTGCTCGATGTTTCGACCCGAGAAGTCTTTCGCTGCCTTCACAAGTTCAGGCATGTCCAGACTATCCTCAGATTGTTTGTTCAATCGTAGGTGAATCTTCAAGATTTCCTCACGCTCTTCAGCAGTGGGAAGGTCAATAAAGAATCGTCCTTCGAATCTGTCCATCAACTCTGGGGTGAACTTCGATAGATCGTTCGAGGTGAAGATAAAGTAGACACCAGAAGTGTCTTCTTGCATGAAGGATAGGAACATTCCTAACACTGCATCATGCGCTCCACCGTCATGTACTCCGTCCGATTTGCCCAACAGTTTCTCGGCCTCGTCAACTAAGACAAGACACGGAGCAACCGCCTTTGCAGTTCGGAAGAATCTACCCGTCTTCTTCTCAGACTCGCCAACAAGCGAACCCTTGAAATCTTCGGCACTAGCCATGATGAGGT
>Ga0099849_1001699_pt1 | contig 10335 bp, 12 predicted proteins | sample CB_VirMetaG_4_FD_78177 | JGI IMG/M metagenome (GOLD analysis project Ga0099849, IMG submission 78177) | Freshwater to marine saline gradient viral communities from Chesapeake Bay - CB_1508_1M Viral MetaG | ecosystem: Environmental > Aquatic > Marine > Coastal | place: USA: Chesapeake Bay... | reverse complement strand
GGAGGCATGCCTTGAGGCATCATCTGGGGAGGCATTCCCATAGGCTGTTGCGGCATCATAGCGGCGATACCTTCCCGCATGATCTGGTCTTTGACGGTGCCTTGAGACTGCTCCTGCATCTGGGCTTCATGCCGCTTACGCATATCGGATCGACGCTGTATCTCAGAAATCACCAAGAACTGGGGAAGCTCTCCGGTGGGCATCTGGGCCTGTTGCATCAGGGTTTGGTCTGGCAAACCCTTGATCATGTCTTCTGCGTCAAGAATGTTCATTTATTAACCCCCGAACCCGCCAAGTGCGTTATACAGACCGACACCCGCTATACCTGCCCCCAGCAGTTGCTGGGTTGTGGACGGGGTGATGCCGTAGGATTGTGATATTTGACCCGGAGCAATCGGCAGTCCCTGCATCATTGAGCTGTAGAATGCGAGTTGCTCTTTCGGGTATGCCTGCTGTCTGAGGAAGTCTGTGTAGCCGAGATCCAAGCCGCGCTGTAGAAGCTCGCGCTCTATCTGACCCGCAGTCTGCATTGCTCTGAGGCGCTCCATCTCCTGCGCCTGACGCTGAGCAACAAAGTCCCCCATCATGCCAGCCGCCGCCAGACGCTGTTGATCTCCAGACAGTAACTGACCATAGGCAGACTGGGCCAGCTCCGCACCCGTTCGCGCCCGAGCCAGTGCCGCCTGCTCTTGAGCCTGTCTTGCGGCCTCGTTTGCTTGGAACTGCTGTAGTCGCAACTGTTCTGCACTTTGCAAAGCGCCAATACCGGCCTGAAAGCGGTCCAGACCCAAGCTCGCCTGAGCCTGACGCAACGCCTCGTTCTGCTGAAACGATTGCTGTCGGAACTGCTCCATTGCTTGGCGAGCGGCATCCTCCTGTTGTTGAGCGCTAAGGCCCATTTGCGCGGCCTGCTGTTTTGCAGACTCACCAGCCTGAAACGCCTGAACATCAAGCTCTTGCTGGGTTCTCCGCCCCGCCTCAGTCTGTTGGAATGCCTGCTGTTCAAACTGCTCTTGCGCCTGTCGAGCGGCATCTGCTTGCTGTTGAGCAGTCATACCCATCTGAGCCGCTTGCTGTCGGGCACGTTCACCAGCCTCAAACGAAGATATGGCCATCTGCTGTTGAGCCTGCCTTGCCTGCTCTGTCGTGCCGAAAGCCGCCTGCCTGAAGCGCTCTGCCTCCTGAAGTGCTTGTTGCCGAGCTTGGCCGGTCTGCAAGCCAAACTGCCCAGCCTGCAATCTTGCGGCCCTGTCCGCCTCAAATGCACGCTGTGCCTGCTCAAACGCCTGCTGAGAACCCGCCGCTTGAATATCGCCAAGCTGATCCTCAAGATTTCTTTGGCGCTCTGCCTGCATGATCGCTTCACGATAACCGCCAAGACTACCAGCGCCAGCCGCCTGTAACCCAAGTTGCTGTTCCATGATGCGAGACTGCCGACGAGCCTCTTCCTTCTCCCTATCCACAACAAGTTGTTGATAAGGACTCATGTACGCTTCAATCGTTCTTGGGTCTGCTATCGTGCCTGCCTCAAAGCCGGGGCCGACATCCAGATCCCCTGCGTATCGGCTTTGCAGGTCTCTAGCGGTGTAGTCTTGGCCAAGCTCTCTGGCGACGTAACCGGGATCAAACTCACTAGCCCTGTAACCCGCTTGGCGCTCTCTCGCGGTATATCCCTGTTGTATATCCCCAGCTTGGTATCCGGGGTCAAAGTCTCCAGCCCTGTATCCGGCACTCCGACTTCCGGCTCTGTACTGCGCGGGAAGACCCGCCGTGATTGATCTGGCTCCGGGGAGGTAGGCAAACCCAGACTGGCCAGCTTGGTAGGTTGATGGGCCTTGAGCGCCCATTGTCGCCGCCAGCATTGGATCTGCATAAGGACTGCCTTGGCCCACCTGAGCCGCAATATCCCCTGCCGCCATCAGCTCTTGGGGAGTACCGGACACGCCCAACTGCTGGAATCGCCGCATAGCCTCTTGCTCAGAGGGAGTAAAATACTCCAGTCTTTGCGCGGGATATGTTTCATAGGGAACAGCGCTTTCGTAACCAACACGCGCCAATAGGTCGCGGTAAAATGGTTCCGCGTATTCAGGCAGGTTAGAAACTATCTGTGTTGTCTCAGTGGGAGCACTGCCGCCGCCTTTAGACATCGCTTATATCCTTCTCGTAAAATATAGAGGCTTTCTCAAAGCCATCTTTTTCCAGCCACTTCCAGAAGCCAAAACGAGCAACGCCCTCAAGGGCATCACAACCGCAGTCTTTTGCGTAGCGGGTTATCGTTTCCAATAAAGCGGGATACCACTCGTCAAAGCCCTCGCCGCCTATGAAGTGCATGGAGAGCATCTTCCTAGCTGGGTATTGAGTGATTTCCGTGGTTAAGGCTCCGTGAACCTTGAGGTCTTCGTCGAATGCAATCCAAAGCTGTGACCTGCCTGTGGCGACTGCGGCGCAGAGATGGTCTGTAGTCCACCTGCCTTTGCACCTGTCCACCGCCGGAGCTAAGTGAACCTTTGCGTCATTCCAGACATACATCACCTGATCCGGAGGAACAAGTGTTATGTTCATGCGGGCATAGATCTCCTTGCGTCAATCGCGGGTGGCTGATCGCCATTTCCGCCTCGTGCCCGCCGCACCCGGTCCATCATTGCATACAACTCGTCAGCTCCAGCGTCCGAGCTTCCGTCACCTAGCCCAGATACCACGTCTGCTGGAACAATAAACTCGCCGGGAGATACTGCGACAGGCTGTTGGTCGCCTATCATACCCGGCACTGCGTCATCCATGCCACTGCCATTCCCGTCAATCATGCCTTCGGTCTGGGCCTCGGGCATCACGCTCTTCAGTATCATATCCCGCACTATTGCAAACACTTCATTGCCGTACTTCTTGGTGAAGGCGCTGATAATAGAGTCTGCTTCTTCTGCACGCCCCAGAACGGCTTGCGCCAAGATCATTATCTCTTCCTCGCTCGGGGTGGCGCTAAACTGATTGTCCACCTCAGCGATTCCGCCTGCCGGAGTTTGCACCTCACCCAGCGGGGTTCTGAGCGCAACGGTGTCAGCCCTTCTTGGCGGAGGCGCACTTTCTGCCCCTTCAGGGATGTCAGTTATGCCACCCTCTCTCTTGAATGTGGGGAACTTACCCTCCGGCATTCGGAACTGATATGAGGATATGTTCCCGTTGTCCAAGAAGTACATGCGGTCGCCAATGGCAACTTCTTGGCCGCCACCCAGCTTGTTCCCCATCATCTTGGCCCGAGTTCGTTCTACATCCGTCATTTGGTCTGGGTTGATGGCAAACGGAACCGACTGAGCCTCCCTGTGACGCGCCAGCTCTTCCTCTGAAATATTGCTGAACAGGCCGCGAGTCGGGTCATAGGTCATTCCCTGACCATACTTTCCCTTCGCCTGCTGTAGCGCAGACAGAAAATCTTCCATACTCACGTCTTGGCGAGATCCCTTCAGGAACTCTCTCATTTGGGTGCTACTGCGACGAGAATGCAACAGCGGGTCAATATCTTTGTACTGTGCCGCTCTGGCGTACTCGCCCTCTGACGGAACATAATCAAGTGCCGCCCGAACAGGATCTTTGTCCACTTCCGGTATGAACGTCTTTGGTGGCGGCGTGACCGTGGGTGGCGGCTGTGTAGTTGGTGTTGTTGGTGGAGTGCCTTCTGTCACGGTAAAGCCATTTCCGCCAGAGGAGGGCTCTTTGGTGCGCGGCGGCTCCTTGGGAACGACAGGTTCAGGGAACACATCTTCCACAACCGTGAACGAAGGCTCTTTAGTTGGCGGCTGTTCAGTTGGCGGCTCTTCAGTTGGCGGCTCATCAACCGGCTCGTCCTCTGGGGGTCGAGTGCCTAGTCCGTAACTGGCAAGAGTCCGATAATATTCTCGTATTCCGGATAAGTAATTTTCGCGATCCAGTATCGGATCAAAAGGCGCTCCCGTTCGCTCTGGATTCACTCCACGCCTTGTGGGTCGGAATGCTCTGGTTGGGATATATGGCGCGAGGGGGTCATCTTGGAAGGACTGGAACTCCGGCTCAAAACCATACATATAATCAAGCGGCGCCCGCACAGCGTATTTTCCGCGAAGGCCAGCCTGAATGCCCACAGGATCAATACCCGCAAGGCCCTGACCGAGATAGCCGAATGTCGCAGGATTAAACACACCGAGATTAACAAGGTCTATTTGCTCCTCTTTCGGCAAACGCTTTTCTCGCTCCTGCCGGGCCTGCTCATAGCGATTGTAGTAGTCCTCTAGGAATCCCTGACTGTATTCTCCAAGAGCATTTCTCCTTGCGTAGGCAAGCGCCGCCGCCTCCTGCTCTGTAGGCTCAATCTCTAACGGCTGAGTCATTGTCCTGTGTTCGTCATCAGTGACAACGCCGTCATTATTAAGATCATGACCCTTAGAAATTGCGGCATCCTGATTCGCAATCGCCTGCTCTCTTGTCATCCCCCTGTCCATGAGGGCCTGTATTCTTTGCTCGTAAAGCTCAGAGTTTGCCGTGCTTGTCCCGCCGGTGTCCGTGCCCGCGCCGCCATCCCTCAAGATGGTGTTAAGAAACTGCTCAAACGTGAGATTAGCAACCGTTTCATTGCCGGATGCTAGCAAGCCCTCATAAACACTCCTGAAAAGACCCTCAGTAACGCCGCCCACAAAATAGCCCGGAACTTCACCGCCCCCAGCCATTGCAGGCATTTGGCCTCCCTCTGCCGCATACATCCCCGGCAAGGCATAGCCTGCTGTTCGCCTGCTCATCATTGATCGGTATGGGCTGGGACCGCCCATCAATCCGGGTTGTGCCGCTCGGTATCCTGACTGGAGGTCTGCGTAGGACTCACCCTTCTTCTTCTCAGCCTCCTCCATTCTGGCTCTCTGCGCTCGCTCAAAGTCCTCCTGCACGTCCATCTGCTCTAGCATGGACTGTCCTGTGGAAGCGGCGACAAACTGGCCCGTACCGCCCAGCTTCCCCATCCCAGCTTGGGCGATCTCTTCGCCTCTACCGAAGATGGCGTCACTCATGTTGGGCGTTCTTGGTACCACAAGAGCATCAAGCTCTGGAGCGCCTATATCGGTCATGCTAGGGACGTTGAGTGCTGGTGGAGGCTGGGTTGTAGCAAGAGCTTTGGCCGCTTCTGGAGAAATATCCACACCAATGTCAGTAAGACTAGATCCAAATCCTTCGGCGCCTGCCTCGGCAATAGCGGTGCTCGCATTCAGCCCCGCAGTGGCCGTTTCTGCACCTGCGGTAGCCCCCTCAGCCAGCACATCGCTAACAGTCTGGGTTGTCACGTCTGCGCCAGAGTCAAACAGACTCCCAATGCCCTCGCCTAAGCCAGAGGCAAATCCTGCTGTAAGCCCGCTTATCAAGCCACGCTTCAAGTCGCCTGTAACAGCCGCAGTACCTATGCCGGTCAGCGCCGCCGTGCCGATAGTGCCAAGGCCCATCGCACCACCTAGCGCCCCAAACAAGAGAGGTAAGAACGCTTCAGGCTGTCCAGTGACAGGGTTAATTGTCAGGCTACCTGTGGGCGACAATGACGCAATGCCTGCAACCTCCACAGGGTTCATATGCACCAGCATGGAGTCGCCATAGCGCCCATACTGCGCCATTTGATCCATCATTGGCTTGGCGGGATATTGATTCATCATTAGCTAGTCTCTACACCAAATAAGTTGAAGCTCATGCCCGTTGCGCTGGCATAAACCTTGACTACATCGTTTTGCCCCAAAGTCAGTCCCAAGATCGCAGACACCGTGTCTGTTGCTGGTATTGACTTGTCATAGAAAAGAAACTGTTTGTCGTCAGCGCCCGCGTCATTGACATGTATGCTGACTCTGACAGTGATTGCCCCGGCAGTCCTATTGCACATAACAAGTGAGCTACAAGTAGTCTGCGTTAAATCCGGAACCGTGTACAAAACAGTTGTAGTTGTCGCGGCGGTATCAACCTGACCCAGAACCTTAGTTGAGTCAGCCACTGGACGCCCCCATCAACAAGAACTGAAAGCGCCTCAAAGCCAAGGAAGACGGCTTGCTTGTCTTATTGGTATTGCCGTCCACCTTAGCCTCAAGGTCTTGAAACGAATTTTCAATCGTTCTTCTGGTGATCTGCTCGTTCGTTGCCTCATAAACCTGCGAGGCTACAGGCAGGGGTCTTGTTGGCATTATCTTCTCCCGTCAGTCCTGATTCCGAAGCGCAGGTCGCCAAGAGACCAGCCATATCCTGCTCCGCTGGATTCAATGCGAACAATTTGCTCCCGAGCCCTTGCCCGCACATGAGACTGGTTCGTTGAGCTAGTTACCGTCGCAGTGGACAGAGTCGAGGCGGTCTCCAGTGGGAAGTTTCTGCCCTTCAGGGTTATGTCAATGCTTGCTGTGGACTGACTCCCAGTAAAGGTAAAGTCAGGAATAATCCGATTCACCATCATGAACGACTCGCCGTCTCCAATCCCCAAGTCGCCAGACTCAACATACGCCGTGATCGGAGATCCGTCTCCGTCGTAGCCGATTTCCTGCGTGTACAGGTAATTCAGGAGGGGGCTGTCTATGTCGTTTGTTGAGGCGATAGGGTATTCCTTGGTTGCGGTAGGGATATAAGCGCCCCTATCCAGTGTGCCCACCGCCCATAAGTTCTCAAGATAGTTAAAGGAAACATAGTTAGTCGTTTCCGTGTTGCCCTCGCCTACGGGGTAATACCAAGTGACCTCAGAGTAATCCGCGTTTGTTGTCGCAAAGACCTTGTAGATCTGGTCCTTGTTCAGGTTGTCAAAAACATACCTATGCACAGAGCACGGCAATCTTTGAACCGCGCCTCGATATATATAAAATCCGCCGGGGTCCATGAAATACAGCGTATCTGCCGCAACCACCCCAGCACGCGGGGAGGCAAATCTTGTATTTTCAGCAACCGGCGTAAATGAAAATATAAATGGGGCGCCGACAAAGCGCATCGAAACTAAGCCAAGGTCCGTGCTGATAATGATTTCTTGCCTTGTCTTCACGGCCCCCACGATCTGGGTGCCAACAGAAAGCACTTGCCCACCAGCACTGTTGGTTGCCGTGGGCGTCCAATCTGCCGCATTCTCCTGATCCGACCAGCGCACCAGCAAGGGGTCTAACGACCCGCTACCAATGTTGTTGGCGCCAAAACAAATCACATGCCGATCTATATCGGAAACCATAACCTGAAGAGCCGCAACAGGGGTATTGCTCGCACCCCCCAAAGCACTAAGCGCAACCGCTCTCGCTCCAGTTCCGGCGGACTTGTCCCAGTAATAGACGCCCCCCGCTCTTGGGTTAAAAATCAAATCATCGCCAAATGCGTCCTGACTATAAAGCCTAAGCTGGTTGGACGCGCTTATTGATGAACTAGACCCCCAAGCACCGGAACTCCAAGCGCCCACGCCCCATCCGGTTGACCGGACATAGGAATTCAAGCCGGTGTTAATCTGATATGCCGCAGTGACAGCTCCCCCGCCATTTCCGGTATCGCTGGCATTCGCTGTAACCGCGTTGCCGCTGGTGTCTACGGCGGATATCGTGTAAGTATCTGCGGTTAAAACGGCGTCAATTTGATACTCTTGGTTTAACACGTCAGCAGTAATGTTGCCGCCTAAGCTGACAGCCCCGGAAAACGTCACAAAGTCGTCCGTGGCGGCTCCGTGAGACGTGTCAGTAATAGTAACCGTGGACGATCCATTCGTCGCAGAAAACGTAGCTGTGTTTGTTGTTGTAGCGCGGATCGGGGTAATGTCGCTTGCGGCACCGCCAGTCTCTACATAAAACTTGAGGTTGGTGCCAATGCCCAAGAAGACTTGACCGTCCTGAGAGCCCCAGTCCATCAGGGACCGGCATACGCCCTTTATCGCCGCCGCAATGTATTTTTCCCAGCCACCAATCTTCTCAACGCGGCCCTTACGAAACCTGATCTTGTCGGAATCAAACCAGCCGGAATCCGCCGTGTATTGAGTGCCTTCCTTGTCGATGCCGGGGTTAAATGCAATCTTAGACAGCGGCACGATTACACCTCACTAATAAGACCAAATGGTTGGGTATGGGCGCTCATAGTCCCAATCCAAATGCACAAAGCGCCCCTCGCCACGCTGATTTACTCCGATCCGTGGGCACCCATGCGCCATAGCAACTTCAACTAATTTGTAGGCGTCTCCCCTGCTGACCCCAATATCAACAGCCTTTCCAGTGCAGTGTGCTCCGGGTTGTTGCTTCTTGGCCTCTATTGGGTGATCTACACAACGATATCCGCTGGTTACAGGCATAGGCCCAAACTCTCGCCGAACTGCGTTGAGTATCTTGAGGACGCCCTCATCAAACTTATATTTTCCGCAATGCTGGCATTTCAGCTCGTCTTCCGAGAAATAACTCATTCTTTTTTCCCCAGAAACAAACCAAAAGCGCCCGTAAGGGCGCCTGTCATAACTGATACCAAAGCCGCTTGCTCTGGGTTTGGGTCTGGCAATGTCATAAACCACTCTACAACTCGGTAGGTCATTGTCAGCATTGCAATCATTAGTAGCCGAGGAATTATCCTCCAGCTATTTAACTGCTCGGCGTTCACTGCTTCCTCAGCTTCATGAGCTTGTCTGCGCCCCGTATCCCAAAGCTGGCACTGACTGCAAGAAACAATAAATACTGATACCAATCTGGCAAAGTATCCAAAGCAGTAAAGCTGTCATGAACCCTGTCAACAATAGTAGGATCATCAACAATGATGCTCCAACCGAGAGAGAATAACGGCACTGCGAGAACAATAGTCCAAAATTCATCCTTCCAGCTATTGGCAGACGCATCGGCCATCTTAGATTCCCAATCAGCGTCGTTCTGGATAACCTGTAGCTTCGCTTGGTGCTTTGCCTGTGCCTGTTCATGCTTGTTATTTAGATACCCGCCAACCAAATTGGTGATGGGAGAGATTAAAGCCTGCCACGCCATTGTATCTTAACCTTCAACAACTTTTTCTTCAGGCCACCGCCACTCCGGGTCGCTTGCGGAGGTGACAGTGCAGGATGTCAAAACCAGAACAAGCCATACCGCTTTCACTTATCTGCCTTTCCATCTAACTTGGTTTCGATAGCATCCAACTTGTCAAAAAGCCTCTGCATATCAGACTTCCACTCCTCCCGCTTCAGATACTCGCCAGCAACAGATACCTCTAGCTTGCCAACCTGATGGTCAAGACTCTTAACAGTATCCCACATACTTTTCAAAAGTAGCGCGTAGGCTCCCGCACCAATGGAAATAATGGTATTTATAAGAGTCTGATCCACAACTATCTCCATAGCTCCTGCCACACCTGCTTCGCGGCTTTTTTGGCCTTCCTGTAGCGTATTTTTGCGTCTACGCGAAGGGTATAGAAAAAACCATCAACACGGGTAATAGCAGTGCGAATATCACTGCGTACACCAGCAATGACTCTAGCCATTTCTGCTCTGAATGTTTCACGATCCATCCCACGGTTTCCCATCATTACACCTCTCACGCCACTCAAGCTCCTCGAACGTGACCCGGCCTGTTGGCTCATACCAGTCGCAGATGTTGTATGCGCCGTCATCATTAACGTCACACGCACGTTGCCATGTAATCATGTTGAAGGTTAGTCCCTCAGACCAAGGAATATAGCTTTCGCACCATTCGTGACTGCCAACGCCTCCTGTGGCGCCCGTTTCAACAGGCACATAATCACGCTTGGTTGTCGGCAGAATTTGCTTCAGATTAATGTCGCCTTTGCTGTATTGCTTGAGGTAATACAGCTTTGAGTAATCGCTGACATAAACCTTCTCGTTTTCACTTAGCGTGTATTGCAATCCGTCGTCGAAAAGAATGACCGTCTGCGCTGTTGCGCCTAACGCAACAAGCACCGCCAGACCTGCGGCTAGGTTTTTCATATTGCCCCCTGTATAACGGACACGGTCCCAAAGATAATCGCACCAACGAGCAACAGGGCAATAACGATAATCGTGCTATCCATGATTAACCGTTGCCGTCTCCTCTGCTTGTATATAACTTGTTCCCGCCTAGCTTTGATTTCCCGCCGGAGCATGATCATTTCTTGATATGTCTCTGTGCCATACGCCCAGATAATCAATTCCCTGATCTGCTTTTCCTGCTCCTCTAGCTTCTTTTTGGCGATTACACTATTAAGCGCCTGCTGTTCTACTGTCTCGCCTTCGAATAGCTTCTTAAATAGTGGCGGGTTTTCTGCCTCTTTCTCAGCCTGTTTAATATCTGCCGCGAACGTATAAAAAGCGCCCAGCTTTTGGGCTACAGCCTCAATCTCTGCCCCTCTTTCTACTAATGTCTGGATGCCCTT
>Ga0099849_1001696_pt1 | contig 10347 bp, 8 predicted proteins | sample CB_VirMetaG_4_FD_78177 | JGI IMG/M metagenome (GOLD analysis project Ga0099849, IMG submission 78177) | Freshwater to marine saline gradient viral communities from Chesapeake Bay - CB_1508_1M Viral MetaG | ecosystem: Environmental > Aquatic > Marine > Coastal | place: USA: Chesapeake Bay... | reverse complement strand
ATAAGTTTCATTGTAGAAGAATCGTTCTCTCTCACGGATTGATACATAATTCTCTTGAGTCTACCCTATATAGTCTTTAGTTCCTGGATAGAAGAACCTGTCAGACTCATTCTCACCATATCTAAAGTTATTGTTTATTCTTGACTCCACTATAAAACCAGGTATTCCGTAGTAGTAAAGATAAAACTTTGATGGCAACTTCATGTAAAGTCTCTTAGAAGTTTGACAATCAAATTGGAAGTCTGACCTCATAATAGGAACATCTCCGTAAATGGTTACGTCATCTGATTGGTCAAACTGATAATCTAGGTAGTACGTAGGTGAACCTATATTACTTACAGTGGAGTATGCAAACGGAACATTACCTAACGGCTGTGTACCTACAATCATAGGAGCCGTAAAGAATGGGAACTTACGTTTGTGGTAGAATCTAGATAAGAAAGTATCTCCTCCAAATACTACATCACAAGAGTTACCGTTTGCAAGTTTACCACAATAACTAGTGTGTAACCATACAACATCATTTATTTCATTATACTGATTAGGTACGAAACGCTTCAAAGAAATGTATGGCGAGGTGATACTTGCTGTTGCCTCCGCAGAAACAGATGCTTTTGTGCATCCCGACTGAGAACTAGAGAACCTACTATCATCGTAGTTTCTTACATAACTATCTTTGTCTATATTGAAAGAATATAGAGTTGTGTTGCTTCCGTCTTTTTCTGTTCCTGTACTTAAATATACTGAAGACTCTCTATTGAAGTTGTTGATAATTGTAGGGTCATCCTCATACAATTCATCTATTCGGTATCTGCCATTATCAATGTACAGTCTTTCCTTTAGTCCTCTTAATTTGTCTCCTGCATAAGGTACTAAGCTATCTGTAGGCGATGGAACATATGCACCATTCAAGTATCCTACTGAAGAGTAATAGTAAGCATAGTTTATTCTTGGTCCTTGTCCTCTAAATATTTCAACCCATCTAGCAACATTCCTTCTTCCATCTGGAACAAGGTTTAGCAATGCTGTACCCGCATATACTCCAAATCCTGCCCAAGCAACACCCGTACCATAATTATTAACAGTACCTAAGTACATAGATTGGGCTACTTGGATAAGAGCAGATGATATATTTGTTAAATACTCTAATGTTGTTTGTGCTGCTCCTAATAGTCTTGCTACACTATACGCTCTGTCCGAAAGAACTGTAAGTTCAGGGTGGTCCTCTACTTGAGCAAAGGCTCCTCTACTGTCTCCAACAAAGTCAGCTTCCACATAAAGCTCAAATGGGAGGATAGGTCTTTCGTAGTGTACATCAGGAGAGTGGAACGTAAACCTGTTGTTTGACCTACCATTAAATGGGTGAGAGATGTAGTTCTTTCTATTTGACTTTTCAAATAATAATTTATTTGTGGAAAGGTCATTGTAAGGGAAGTTACTGAAGTATGTGTTTTTATTGATTACTACTCCTTCATCCTCTTCAGGTGCTTTGTACATATCGTACAACATACCTTTTGCCACAATAGACCTGTTCAACTTGATGTCCCCTCTGAATATCTCATAATGGGTAATAGAGTCTCTGAATGCTTGGTCAATATAATTATTATCAACAGCAATATCCAAAAACGCATTAATGACATCGTTGTCAATGTGGAAACCAATAGGGAATATCTTAGCAGGAGTGAATGGTATTGGTTGAGCATACAACCCATCATCACTTCCAAACGTTGGAGCTACTGCAAAATCAGGAAATTTAAAGTGCCTAATTGGCTTGCAACTAAAGTCAGCATTATCACTTAAAATATATTCTGTTGGTGAAGCTGTTCCTGTGGTAAATATTGTTTCGAATTCACCTCTAATAGCTGCAGGTATCTTGTTAGGGTCTACAACTAAATTAGTATCATCGTCTTTTGTTTTACTATTATACAGATAATCGTTATTAGGATAACTATTAGTCGATTCCCAGTAAGAAAACTTACCTTCAGTTCTTACAAATGGGTCACACTTGATTTCTTCAAATGTTTCTAAATCACAGTTAGCTTGGTAGAAGCAAACTTTGTCTATGTTTAATCGTGTGTCTGCTAAAAATGCTTCTACATAGTCAATGACTTGCTTATTTGCTTTAACATTAAAACAATATGTAGGACTTGCATAGTAATATACATTTTGTCCGTTTCTAGCTAAGTGAGCATTGTCACCTAGACCTCCTCCTACTCCTGGGTAGAAACTAGAATTTCTTTGGCCCCTTTTGTTTATTACCCTAACGATAGGAGTATCAATAGCTATGTATATTTCTGTACCTTCAAATGCAGAACCATTTGGGTTAGTGGCAGCATTTCTTGCTGCTTCTATATCAAGCTCAAACACTCCCTTAGATGTGCTGTCTATACTTACCCTTGCTGAGTTATGGTCTTTGCTACCACCATTACAATGGTCGAAATTGAAGAAAGGTACAGCCTCTCCGCTATTAGTTTCAAAGAAAGATACTCTTACGTCTTCTGGATACCAAAGACAGTCTCTTTTCTTTTTACTACCATCTGGGTCAGATGCCTTTGAAAGAGAAAAATATACTTTGTCTTCGCCAGTGACAGCTATCTTATACCATCTTGCATTTTTGTGAACTCTTCCTCTTGAACCAAAATTAGAAGTTTGGGGAAGTTTTACTATCCCTTCGTCATTTAAGTTCAATGCAGAATTATTGTTGTCAATAAGATAGTAACCTCTAAAGTCAATATCTCCTTTATTAACACACTTAAAGTTTTTGATTCTGCCTCCATCTTCGTTACTACTTGTGCTTCCGTAACCTGCTTGAAAATCATCGTAAACTAATTGGTTAGCTTGAGCATCTGCCAAGTTGTTAACATCTTTATCGATAGCAATAGCATCCTCATCTGTGTCCCCATTCTCGTCCTCTATTTCAATATCAGGGAAAAGAGGAGTCATATACGTAGAAAAAGCACTATCATACTCTTCAAAGTCAACTGGTAAATTGTCTGCTGCTAGTGGGTCTGTGCCCCCACTAATAGGTTGCTGTCTGCTAAAAACAGCATCATTGTCGTCTTTGTTTCTTCTTTTACCTACAAAGAATTCAAATGTATCAAGAAATTCTCCACCTGCAGTACCATCTCCTGTTACTGCAATATCATCCTTTTCATTTGAGTTTTTATTATCTCCACTTGTAGGGTCAAGTTCAAACGGAAAACAAAAATCAGATGTGGAAGGTCTGTCGTAATAAGAACAATCCTCATATACTATGTTAACACAGGGGTCATCAGTTGCTGTAGAGATAACCTCAACTTGTTCATCGGTAACTGTGATATCATCACAACTATCAGGGAACCCTGGGTCATTTTGACTATCGAGTCCACAACAAGGTCGCAATAGAGAAAAAGGGCCACTGTCAATATAGTTATCTAATACAAATAAAGCAGCTAGGTTTCTTTGTGGTATTGGAAGAGTTGTATCATTAGCTATGTCTTCAAATACATCTTGATTGTTTTGTACGTAATCGTCAAAATTCAAGAACCTTGCTGTACCATTAACACAAGTAGTATCGTCTTCAAAAGCAGGAATAACTTCCCCATTTCTAAAAGTAAGACGTATTGATAAATCGTCTGGGAAGGTAGGATTTATTTCTGTAAGGTATGAAGCAGAACAAGTTCTTTGTACAGGTCTATTTATAATGATAGGGTCTATCTCTCCACAACTGTCTAATATGCCTCCCTCCTGAGATGCTGTGTTATAGTACTGCCACTTAAATATTCTTTCTTCTGCTGCACACTCCTCGTTACCATACTTAAGTACAGAGTAAACGTCCTTTACCCAAGCTCCTGTTCCTGGAGCATTTTCTAGTGTATCAGCATTACGGATACCTGTGATAAGAGAGTTAGTACCAGCATTCGCATCATAAGCGTTTTGGTGCTCTGTATCGAAGAACCTGTCTTCGTTGGTATATAGTCTTGATATCAGTGGGTATACTGGTGTTCTGTATCCATCCTTTGTAAGGAATCGAATACCAAAAGGAACTACCTCGTCTCTCATGTACCCCCTATAGTTAGAAGTACCGAATGACTTTTCATACAAGTCCTCCTCTGCCATTACAGTTCTCCACTTAGCAAACTGTCCCATAAAGTTAACAACTGGTTGAAGGTTAGGGTCAGGTCTTGCTTCAAGGTCAGCAAACATCAAAGTGTTGTTTGTGGCTGTAACAATTTTTGCTTTTAAATATTCAGGTAATATTCTTGTGAGTTCTGCTCTGTCTATTCTGTCTTGTGTTCTGTTGGGAGTGCCTGAGTACAATACTTCTTTTTGAGAAGTTGGAAACACACCAACAGAGAAGAATGATTGAGCACCATCAACAGAAGTGATTTCCATCACCCCAACTTTATAATATTCAAAAGATGGGTCTAGGTTATCTACTCTAAGTTTTAGAGAGAAATTAGTGAGAGCATCTAGCTCAGGCTGCTCGTAAACTAATTTGTTTGGGTCATTGATAGACACAGTATTTGTAGCAGTCAGGTAACTTGTCATCATGTTACCATTAACATCAGAGTACCCTGCAAAGAAGGCATACTGTCCATGTCTTAGATTTCCTCCTATAACTGTGCCCTCTACATCAATACAAAGAGGCTCATGCTCAGGAAGTATTTTTAACTTATCGCAGTTGATGCAAACGTCTCTGTCTACTGTACCACAATCACAATCAGAGTCGTAGTCGGGGTCAGCCACATCACTACTACAAAATTCTGTTTCTATGTAGTATTGGTCTAGGAAGTCTACTTCTAGTCTTCTTCTTGGATTAAGGTCATCTGTAAAGTAAAGTATCTTGTTACCCTTGTCATCCTTAAGTATTGATGATATAGGGTAGTTGATATCAAAGTTTAAACAGTTGTTCCCTGCTGCCCCATTCGGACAATCGTAGTCAGCAATAAGTGTTACGTAAGTACAAGTTTCGACCTGTGGTATACTTTCAAGCCCATCTGCAAATACAGCCTCTACGCTGCATCCACATTTTTTAAGACTATCAGTGAAAGAGAGTTGTGTTTCTAGCTCTGCTATATATCCTATTTCTGATTGACCTGTTGTAGGATTGGTGAGGAAGAAGTAAGTTCTATCGGCAGTAATATCTTTTTGGTAACCAATTACCTTAAAGCCACTTTTAAACCTAGAACAAAGGATATTACTCTCTTCGTTTTGTAGATTAATAAGGTCACCATCTTGCCCCTCATAGTTGGCATTCATGGCATGCACATAGGCTTTTTCGTCAAGTGAAGTAGGATGAGCATCTTTGTTCATCCCAATTTTACCAACACCTACATCTCTATTAAGACTAGTTTTTTGTGATTTAGCCATTAGAATCTAAATGGGTTAGGGTTTTGGAAAGTTCCGAATCCAGTGACTGCACCTGACTGCAGGTAATTAGTTTTAAGAGCACCTAAGTATACATCATATTTGTGCATTCTAAACCTATTATTACCCATTGCTTTAAATAGTGCAACCATATCAATTTTGGAAGTATCAGCTTTTGCCTTATTGAAAAGGTCTGTTTCTTGTTGAAGGTAAGAACTGTAGATGTACTGCTTGTTTACAGTATCATCTGATAGCATTGCATCTTCAAGGATTTTACGCTTTACATTGTATTCTAGGTATTCTTCCAAATATCCATTTGGTGTGATAGGAATAACAGGAAGACAATCATCGTCCATTGGTATGCCATAATATTGAACGTATAACGCTCCTTTTTTAAAGTTAGCGTATACGGTGTTCCCTTTGATGTTTATTGAGTAAGGACTGTCTTTTACGTGTCTGTTAATGCAGCTTGCCTCGCACTGACTTCTAATCAAGTCATGTCCGATTTTAACATAAACAGGGTTACGGTAAAGAACGTTAACGTTTGTAGTAGGGTCAAGGTATAAGTTCTCTACAACTCTGTCAGCACAGCTACCCTCTTTACAGGAAGGAAGACAGTCTGTACAAATTCTATCTTCTGGGCAACTAATTTTTTCTGCATACAGTCTAGACTGAACTCTAAGTGGCTCAGTATCTTCTGGCATACTAATTAAATGTGGTTCGCAAAACACTGCTAGAAATAAAGATGCAAAGTTTTCAGGAAGTTCTGCTCTGTAATTGTCAACATGGATAACTCTCTCATATTTGTCCATGATGTTTCTCCCAAAGTTTTTTAGCTTCATGTATACCCATCTAGCAATAGAAGCATCATCCACCACTTGAGGATTGTCTTTGAAATAATTACTAGACTTTATATCAGCTATAAAACTTTCTAGTGGGATGTAAGTATTTTTGTCCATTTCCTACTATGTTCTTTATGTTAATGTGATGGCATTTATAGTCAACCCCCTCACGACACTTTGCTTTCCACCTGACTTTATGTTTTCTTAAAAGTTCGAAACTCAAGCCTTTTATAAATTGTCTGTTGAACATATACCCGAAAAATTGAGTATAGTACAAAAGACCTTTGTTGACAAAATTCGTCTTGTTGTTATAAGGTAGCTTTGATTTTTTTGAATATGCTGGGAAGCAAAAATATCCTAAGCCATCTAAAACAACACCGTTATCTTGTTCAATCATTATGTCTGCCACGGTTTGGAAAAAATCATCTCTAATTTTATACCATTCCTGTTCAGTGTATTTACCCTGCAAATGAGGGTATTTTTTACACACCTTTCTATAAAACCTTCCTTGGAGTGGTGTTTTATATGTACCCCAAGAATTAATTTTTCTAGGTCCTGCTGTCACTGTTATCCTGTTGGTCCTGTCTTCTGATTCGTGTCAAGGTCCGAATTTTCATCAGCAGGTATTGATTTTCTAGTCTTAACTAAGTACTGTACAACTTGGTCTTTCACGGTTGAAATGTACTTGTTTGGGATAATTATTTTATAGTCAAGAGCTGACTCACAACTATCTGCGTTTGAACAAGCTGAAAACTGTTCTGCTTCAAGTTGGTCTTCGAAAAGCCCTACAATTGATATTCTTTCTGGTGTACTCCCTACGATATAAATATGCCCATTAGCTATGTAGTAGTAGCTAGTAGCTTTTTGGAATCGTCTTTTCTGTTGATTCTTGTAGTCGGCTGCTGTTCTTAAAGCCTGATATTCAGTCTCACCTGTGATGCTTGAAACCGAAATAATTATAGGACCAATAGAAGAGTTAAAAATGTTGGGAAGTTTGCATTCTGACTTCATTACCATATCGCATTTTCTAAACTCTGCAATGTCGCACTTGTCAGCACGTACACGATTCATTTCTACACAAGTTACTTCTGTAAAAATGGTACTGTCTCTAAAGACATCTCTTAATTGTCTTTGAGATAATAAATAGCTTGTATAGTCCCTTGCAAGGGAATGGATGAATTTATTACTTATCCTATCATCCTTTCTAATAGCTTGAACAGAGTTCTTTACGTCCGATATGAATTCACCTACAGTCATCCCTCTAATTTAATGAAAAATACTAACATATACAAATTCCTTACAATAACAAAGGGGGTTCTTAGAGAACCCCCCAGCAGGTGGAAAACCAACCAAAACCACCTTTTTAATTTAAATTAATTGAATTCTTAGTGAAGCAGTTGTGTTTGAGAAGGACGTAGGCCCTCCTGCCACATTTTCAATATCAACACCAACTCTGTCTCCAGCATCTACTGTTAAACCCGCTGGTGCTGCACCTACAGGAGTGATTATTCCTGCAGCAGAAGCATCTAATGCCGTAGTAAAGGCTGTTGCAACACCGTTGATATATACTGTAGCCACTCCATTATTTCCTGTACCTGTTACCTCTGAACCTATTCCAATGCTTTTTATAAAGCCTGCTGCTGGCATTACATAGCCAGGAGTTACTGAATCAACGCCATCAACTGCCAATAAGTTGGCACTAGCTCCTGCATTGACTACCGCTGCTCTACCATAATTAAATATAGCTGAATTTGATGCACTGTCAGCACTTGGTAAGAAGTGTACTGTCCAAGCTGACCCATCATAATAGGCAATGATTACGCAGTTTTCATTCTCTAAGTTTTCAGGTAAATTTGTACCGAAAAAGTTGATATCATTACCGTCAAGAGTAATGTTAGCATTGTAATTAAAGAAATATTTATGACCTGCTAAAGGTGTTCCTGAAGCTTGGATAGTCCAGTTAGCGAGTAAAGTTACTGAACCTGTACTTACTACAGAATAAGCTTTGTACGATTCAGCTACTGGTAAATTAGCTGTACCCCCTCCTGCAGTAAGTTCTATTTGTTGTTGATATTCTAAAAAAGGCATTGTTTACGCTTTATAATGAGTTATTACGATTTCGTTGATGCTTCCTACATCTACAAGAGTACCATCAGCAGCATCAAGTTGGAATTGTATGTCATTATTTACAGTCCAATCAAGAGTGTAAGTAACAGACTTTGTGGGAACATAAAAAGTTGTATTGAAAGCATTACCTATAGATGCAGTATGTCCTGATGAAAAATACTGGATATTTGCTGTCAATGTTGAAGCAGTTACCCTTGATATAATTGCTCTAATAAAGGCAGTGTGTTGACTTCTAGTTCCTCCACCATAATGAAGAGAAGTATAGGCTCCTCCTACACTATCTAAATTATTACTTCCTACTCTTAGTCTAAACTGGTCTGTAAAAGCTGCTCCTGCTGGTGGGTCAAACCTTACCAATATTTCTAAATGTTCTCCATTAGCATTTAAGGTGTTAGCATTTAATGTAAAGCTTCTAACTGTTGCAAAAGACCCTGATGATGTTGCAGGATAAGAAGTAAAGTCAGAAAATATTACTGCAGCATTATTGTCGCCTGTAGGTCCAGTAGGTCCTGTTGGCCCAGTTGGTCCAGTTGCTCCTGTAGGACCTGTAGGCCCCGCAGCTCCAGTACTACCTGTTGCTCCAGCAGGTCCTGTTGCTCCCGTAGCTCCTGTTGCACCCGTAGGTCCTGTTGGCCCTTGGATACCTGCTCCTGTTGGTCCTACAGCACCTGTAGCACCTGTCGCTCCCGTAGGTCCCGTAGGTCCTGCAACACCTGTTGGTCCTGCTGCACCCGTAGGTCCAGTAGGGCCAGTTGGTCCTGTTGGGCCTGATACTACATTATCGCATAATGCATCTACTATCTTCTTTATAGCACTATCGTAGTATGTTCCTGCAGGTATTGTAACTGCACCACAAACACTTACAGCCTTGGTCAGTCTTATACATTCGTCATTCAACAAGTGACTACATCCTAGGCTACCACAATTACATCCTGTTTTACAGGTGCAACTACTGCAACTAGAACTGCTACAAGTACAACTGCTGCAGCTAGAACTACAACTAGTGCAAGTGCAAGTACAACTACTACTACAACTACTACAACTCATTTTCTTGTTTTTCTGGTGTTTGGTGTGGAGGTAAATTTTGTAGTTTATTCATAATGGTAATTATTTGTTGAGCTGTTGCTACTTCTTGTTTACCATTTAGAATTACTGTTTTTACATCATTTACTAGACCTCCATCTATAATAAATTTTTCCATTGGTTTTTATTTATTTTAGGCAGATAACGTCCAGGTTACTAAAATATCATCATCAGCTACCAACGCCTTACTCATCTGCCACCCTACGTGAATCAAGTCAGTACCTTTGTCGATTCCTCCTGTAGGTACTGTGAATTCTTGTCTAAAGCAAGCACTGTGGATAGTGCCTTCTTGTGCTGTCTCTATAGTAGCAACTCCTATTTGTGTCATTGAGTCAAAGTCATTACAAGGTGTTAGTCCTACATATACTTTTACATCAATTTCATTATTATTTAAATTTGTGAAAGTTCCTGTAAGCACTAACTTGGCACCTGCAGCAATATCATTAGGTACAGGTATACCTGCACTTCTTTGCTCACCAATGTCCCCAAAACTGCCAGGAGCTGCATCGAGTCCTTCAGTATAAACATTGTGGTTCCAAAGATTGATACCAGTTGCCAACTCTCCTGCCCATCTATACTCATCTGCTCCTACAACTGGGAAGTTGTTTGTAGCACTATTTGTTGCATAGTACTGACCTGATGCCACATTAGAGAGTTTATTATTAATTGCTAAAAGAACCGTGTTAAGGTCTTTACAATTAAGGTTCGCCCCGATATTTGGCAAATCAGATGTAGCTTTGATACACTTATCAGCTAACTGAATTTTACAAGGTGTGCACACCGTGTCGTTGCAATAACAAGTATCACAACTTTCTACTACTACGTCTTTACAATTTTTACAAGCCATTATCTATATTTTAAGATGGGAACAATGTTGGGTTAGATGGACACGTTATAGAGTCACAACATAGACAAACCTTGTTGATAATAATTTGTAGCAACTGCT
>Ga0099849_1001695_pt1 | contig 10347 bp, 10 predicted proteins | sample CB_VirMetaG_4_FD_78177 | JGI IMG/M metagenome (GOLD analysis project Ga0099849, IMG submission 78177) | Freshwater to marine saline gradient viral communities from Chesapeake Bay - CB_1508_1M Viral MetaG | ecosystem: Environmental > Aquatic > Marine > Coastal | place: USA: Chesapeake Bay... | reverse complement strand
TACAGCGTCTACATCAATCTTTTGTGCATTACGCACAGATACTTGTGCAACAGCCGCAGTGGTAGTTGACCAAGTATTATTGTTATCATTATAGCTCATTGTACCAGGATCAACGCTGGTAAAAGTACACTGATCAGCAAAAGTAACTGAGCCGTTCCAGCGAGCTTCTTCAGCATTGGCAATATTCAATGGGTCAATCGCTATAAGAGCTAAACCACACGCCATACCAACTGCTATTTTACCATATACAGACATATTATTATCCCTTCATTTTAAATGCAGTGATCACAGTGTCACTAGCTTTGTTTGTTACAACAAGTAAGCGACCTGCATCATATGCATAAGTCCACTTGCTTGCATCTGTACGGTTAACAAGTTTGTTACCGAGAGCGATAGCCAACTTAACGTCGCCTACGCTGATGTTTCTTTCATTCATACGCTGTTTAGCGTGCTTAGTTATATTCATTGTTATCTCCTAAGAACGGGAATCTGCCTCGTCAGTAGTGGTAGATTAATTCCACTAGACGCCCGAAGGCGTTTCGGCTAGTCAATAAGACCTTTGCGCTTAGCGTTCCAGCAATAAGCTTTAACGCCAGCATAACCGCTAACAACTACACCTGCCAGTGTAATTGCTGTGATTAATGTTGGGTCCATAGTGGCAACAGTGCCTGCAGCGACAACGCCACTGCCTACAAGACCGATTACATATGTACTGACTGTTACGCCAGCTAATGTAATGCCTACGCCTGCGAGTGTACCTGCAGCGGCTGCTGTAGTTAACTCAACGTAGTCTTTCTTTGCAAGTTCACAAACCTCGATAGTTTGCTTGCTGTCTTGCGATTCTGCATAATAGTCAGCGTAAGCCGTAGCAGACATCATCATTGATAGAGCTGCGATTACAGCTACGATTTTATTAAGCATTTTAGATTTCCTTTACATAATTACCGTTAGCATACCATGCTTCGGTTTCTTCTACTGTGACAATAAGTTTGTCATTCCACTCATCACATGGAATAGCCCACTCACGGTGGTTACCGAGCTCGTGCTCAGCAATGCCTTTGTATTGATCAGGTAACGGCTTGCTAAGAGTAATCTTAATAAGGTTGTCACCGTATCGGCTTGCCGGCTCTTTGCCATCTGTAAGCCATAGAACACCTGTCGGTGTGTTAACGTCTTTGTCATAAGACAGTGCGTCAATTTCTTGTGGTCGGCTTGTGCCGCGATAATATACGTACATAGAACGTCTCCTGTAATCGGCTTGCGCCATAGGTTAATTTAATCGGCTTGCGCGAACGTGCACAAACGCTTAGAGGATATATTTTATCTTCCATATTAGATAATGCATTTTTGCCACTTTTTTAGCCATTTAGATAAGTTGAAAATAAAGCCTTGACCACCCGAAGGTGGCCAAAGCCATATTGGTTAGTGTCCTGAACCAATGATTTTCACTACGTATAAATTACCGTCCATGTTTTCAGCAACTTCAGCTTCGACATAATCGCACTTCCAGCGTTCTGCTTTATAGTTGTCTCGGAGATTACGTTCGATCTTGCGTTTCGTAGATAAGCAGTCAGACATAGATGCTTGATACGTATGTTCAATCACTTGTCCGTTCAATATCAAACAAAGAACAAAAGTAGCTATTATCATATTGTGTTACCTCACTATCCAGAGTCAAATACACGCTATTTTTCGTCGTGTGAATGAGTTTTCTCATTAATCTGGATCTGAAGTCGAGTAATTGCGTCTTCCAGCGAGGCAATACGCTCAGCATAAAACTCTAAAGTTAGTTTCTGCTGTTGGTCGTAAGGTGCTTGTCCGCTTTCAATTTCAGCCGTTAATTTTTCTAACTGGGTTGCTAGATGCTCGATAAGCATAAACTGCTCACTATCAGCAGGCAGTGAACCCATTTCTCCACGAGGCCATTTAATACGGAATTCTGTATTATGTTTAACCTCGGTTGACTGCATTGTATAGTTGGTTTCTAGCGAATTAAGACGTTCAATAAGGCCAAAATAAGCCCATGTCCCAATAGCTGCTGCGACAACCAAAGATATAATATTTCGAAGCGGCATTTGCAACTCGGTGTTTTCGTTGAGTTTTGCCGGCATTTGATTCTCCTATCTTCAAGAAGCATTGTGGAACATTCTAACTAAGTCAGCAACGATGTCTGATCTTACAATGTCGTCTATTGTAAATTGTATAATAGGAACTTCTATATTGTTGTTGTGGCACATGTGTGCAAAGTGCATAAGGTCGTTGCCATTTTTAACGTCTGACTGATCAGGATCACCCATGAGTATGAGCTTACTACCCTCTCCTATACGAGTAGTAATTGCCTTGATTTCATCAAATGTTAGGTTCTGCGATTCGTCGACTAGCACTATGCTATCTGCGAACGACTGACCACGGATGGTTTCGACTGGTTGTATATGAATTGATTTACCCATGCGACACTCAAAGTCTCCGCGACCTAAGCCTTCCTTCAATACGGAAGTTATAGGTGCCAACCATGGTGCCATCTTTTCTTCTACAGTTCCTGGGAAAGAACCGAGCGAACGACCGGTAGGTACGTTGGCGCGTGTTAATATAAGGTTATTAACTTCGCCTTTAAGCAATAGTTTTGCAGCCATCATGCCAGCACAGTAAGTCTTACCTGTACCCGCACATCCACTGGCTATTATGAGAGTACTTTGCTCAATAGCTCTCATTAAGTCATCTTGCTTTTGTGTCTTAGGAACGACGTTAAAAGCAGGTCTAACCATTCTTTCATTCATAAACTTTTCCTTACGCTTGCGACTCATTGTTTTGTCTCCTATCGGCGGCCAAGACCACCTACGATTGCACCAGTAATAAATTCGAGTATCGAGATTAGCACTACCTGAAATTCTTTAGGTAGATATAATCCTTCAATTGATTCTAGCGTAGACACTGTATGAGAAGAAGCAAAGATCCACCATCCAGAATGGACAATACGATCAAACACAATCACAAGTGGTACGTCTAGAAGAATAGCGATTACAGGGAATGAGATAAGAGCTGTTAAGGCAACAATAAGAATAATTCCTAAGAAAAGTTGCAACACTGGCGACTTTCCTACGTTGGCACGTGCTGCTTCTAAGAACTCGTGTTTCTGAGAGGCAACTGCCATATTCATTTCGTGGTTAAGCTGTTTGTCTTTCTGGTTCTCATTAATGAACCTGAACAGCAGCCCAACACCGAAGTTTAGTGCATGTTGAAGTAAACCAAAGGTCATATTATTCTCCTAGTTTACAAATTAAAAAGTTGTCATCAGTTGTATAACAGTAGTTGGCCTTACCATACTCTGTCTCAAAACTGTTCTGTAATGATTCTGTATCTGCCACCAAAGTGTCTTTTACGTACGCCGTAGCATAAGCAACAGGCACTAAGAAGGCAAGTATGATAAGGAGTATCTGCATTATTTTCATAATTCTTACTCCAATGATAGGGTTTTACCACGGAACATACAGAGGTATGCTCCTGGTGTCAGAGAGTGACAAGAACGTATGTCCCTGTCACTCCTTTAGGTTATATTTTACGTGTTACACGCATAATCTTTGGGTTTGTGTTACTGTTGTTATAAAAGTTACTACCTGTGTTAAACACACCGATGGCAACTTCTGAACGAGTACCTGTTTGGTTACCGTACGCGGTGATAATGTTACATATCAAGTTACCGAACGCATCGAAGACTGGCGTTGCAGTCATACAAGGCGATGCTTTAGCATCAGATATTGCGTCAGGTAAGATAGTACCACTATAGTTGATACCCACACCAGAGTTAATGTACTGGAACGGAACATCAATAATAGGCACATCAACGATAGCAATATCATTTTCACCATATGTAAGGAATAAGTCAGTTGGGCTAATGTTACTATTAGACCATTTAACTGTTACCTGTAACGTTTCACCAAGATGCGCAAAGAAGCCATAGCTGCCAAGCGAGTAAGAGTCGATTGGTCCACTAACGTCAAGCTTAGCGTCAAACAAAACAGAGTGTTTAGCGTTAAGTCCTAAGCCACCGACAACAGACAAGGCGTAACCTTCAGCAGATTCACCAGTAATCGCCGCAGTCGCGTTAAGATCAGACTTAGTGATATCACCAACAGCTGTCGCTCCGTCAGGGCTAATCGATTCACCACCATAATGCCAGTTACCTGTAATTGCACCACTTGAATTGTTGTAGAACAAATCGTAGTCAATACGTATCAAGTACTGTTGGTCAGGCTCAATTGCTCCACCAGTAACTGAAGGAACGTTCTGGTTACTGTTATTATAACCATTCATGCTAGTCCAGTTAAAAGTGCTGCCATGAGCCTCTTGAATTATTCGACCTATGTTTACTGTAGCGGTTTCACCATTGCCAGAAATGTTATGTCCAATATCACCTGTTGCACCAGGTTGTTTCCAATATGGGCTAAGGTTACCTAAGTTAACGCTAACGTTAGCAGGCTTAAACTCGAAGAACCTAGACACACCAGTAGTAAAGCCACGATCGTCAGATGACAAGTCATACAGTTCGATCTTAATATTGTTAATATTAATGGTTCCACCAACCGGAATATCAGAAGTGCCGACAGCCCATGGATTACCAGATGCTCTTAACAAGTTAAGGCTTAAGTACCTACCGCTGCCGCCAAGCATGTCAAGCGTAACATTATCAACACCAGTAATAGAGTGCGTACCGGCTCTAAAGAAGCCAGCTGTACCACTACCACTAGAAGCTGTTTTAACGATAACAAGAGGATGTATCCAACCTGTTGCGTTAGCACCACCACTTCCAAGATAAATGTTCCATCTAACAGCGTTCGTACGTCGAGCGTTAGTTGCAGCGCCACCAGGTATGTTAACAGTAAGACCTGTTGTTCTTGATATGCTGCTACCGCTAACGTTGTAGAACTCGTCGTTAGACTGATCGTGTAAGAAGTAGTTGCTAGAGCTTGAAATTGAAGGCTCGTTAGCTGGATCCCAGTAAATGTAGATGTAGTCACCACTGTAGTTAGCACCCTGGTTTTCAACGTTACTCCAACCGTTATACGCACCCCAGAAACCAACAACAGAGTTAGTCGTACCTGTTGTCTGACCAGAGTAGAACGGAGTAGCAGGAATCTGACCGTCTTCACCAATAGAAGCAGATCCAATAGATGATTCACCACGAATTCTAACTTTAGTAAATACAGCAGAACCATCCTCAGCGTTAAGATAATACCCAGACGTGCCAGGATTGTTAAACGAGGTAGTGTCTCGCACACCATCATAGTTAATAGACACAATGTCGTTAACCTGTAGTGTAAACGGAACAGTAGCACTGTAGATTACAGAGTAAGCGCCTTCGTACTCAGACTCAGAAGCTTGATAGCGAGCAACAAATACTTGCTGACCGTTAGTCAAAGAGCTGACGTCAGGCGGATCGAGTGTCCAGTTAGTCGGCGGAGTCAACGTAGCGTTGTTATCCCAATCAATAGTGCCATCACCGGTATCATTATAGTTAAAGTTACCGTTAGCAAGATTACCTGGATTAACAGCAGACACAAAGTATACGTTACCTACAACGTTTCTAGGACCACCAAACTGTGTGGCAGAACGCCAAACGTAGTCGGTAGCTGTAGTTGAAACGGCAGGCTCAGCACCTGTTGTCCAGTATACGTTACGAGTACCAGTCCACTTATCTTCATCACCAGGTGTCGCATAAACGTAGTTACCAGCAGCCACTGTTCCTGTAGGATATTCAGGATTAGTAGCGTTAGTTGTATCTGTAGGATCACCTTGAACGTAAGCAGAGCCAATATTAACCACCGCTGTAGCGTCTGTAGAGTCGTTAGCTGTTGTCGTAACCGCGATGGTGACATTATCGTTTACATTAGTTTCGATAGCACCAATACGATATGCAACACTAGAAACTGTTTCATCAGCATCGGCTGCAGTATTGTGTGACCATGAGTACGTACCAGAGGCAGCACTTACGATCGCAGCAATAATACCATTTACAATAACATCTTCATCATCAGAAGTAGCGTTATATGTAGCTGTACCGATAGAATTATTTGATGGATCAAAAGCCTCAACCGCATAAGATGCTTTAGTACCTGGTCCTGTTAGTCCACTAAATTGACCGACAGAAGCAGCTTCCATAGGCATATGAACATTAAAGTACGGATTAGTTGCACTGTAAGTTGTGCTACCCATGTACAATGCCACAGGACTATTCCACGTAGCTGAAGCAGCAACAACGCGAGCAGTAACAGAATAATATCTGCCGTTTGTAAACGTTACACTGCCTGGCGACCACTTAACTGATTCATTAACAGTGCCAGCAGCACCACCAAATGTGTATCTTACTGAAGGAGATGTTGTTCCTTGTGATGTAGCAGAACCACTAACAAAGCCAAAAGAGTTACTAGTGTATTCGTCAATAGTAAATTCAACATCAATCCAGTTAGGCGCACCGTTAGCAAACGTAAAGTCCGCTTCTACAACTAAATCACTCATGGTAAATGTCTTAGTAGTTCCAACATATTGTGGAATGTCACTAAAACCTGTACCAAGTGTCCAGTCAGAGTTGCCACCAAGGAAAGAAAGGTTAACACCATCACGATACATCATACCAGCAACTTGCGATGTGATGCTTGCACCGGAAGTTGAGTTAGCTGTACCCATGTACATTGACCAACCAATAGAACCGTTGCCAACACCTGACATGTCAACACCTTCACCACCAGTAACGTTTGCCAAAGGCACAGTGCTTGTAGCCATTGCATCAGGAATAGCCACAGTAAGCTGAGCTTCTGTTGGTGTAATTACCTCGATTTCTTCTGCATAAGCAGTGTCAATACGAGTTGACTGACCGTCTTCACCTTCAATACGTGACCATGTGTAGTCAGCCGCAGTGTTAGATACAGTCGGTTCAGCTGTGCTGCCAGAGTATGTTACAACTCTTTCGCCACGATATGCGTTAGTCGAGAGCTTAGTAGCAGCAACATAGTTACCGCCAACAATAGTGCCTGTAGGATATACAGCATTAGCGTATGTAGTGTCGTCGTCAGCGTACGCAATATCGATACGAGTACTTGCACCAGCAGGCGCTTTAGTAATATCGATTTGTGCACTAAACGTAGTTACAGTACCTGCACTGTTCTTAAACGCATAGTTAATAGTAAGCTCACCATTGCCAGTAAACGTGTTAACCGTAAACTCAGCTTCATTGGTTGTGCTGTTCTTAACCAGAGTAAAAGTACCAGCAGGATAAGTTGATGATGATATGTACCATTCACCGTTTGATAAGTCTGTATCAACAGTAGCTGTAGTGTTATACGTAGCTTTTGCAGATGACTCTAACAAGTAGAAGTTTGCGTCAGCGTTAGTCAGATCGACAGAACCGTTAACTTCAGATACAACAATAGCAGACTTAGACCACTCAGGGTTTAATGCCGCAGCAGTTGTTGAAACAGTTGGTACCCATGTAAGTGGAGTACTCTGGTCTACAGAAGCACTACCTTCAGCAAAGCTGTTTGAAGGCACTACCCAAAAGTAGTAGAAACCAGTGTTTAAGCCAGTTACGTTATAAGATACGTTTGTCTGAGTTGACGGATAGTTGTCAGTACCACCAGAGTAATAAACATCTGTCAAGAAAACAGCGTCTGTAAAGCTAGCAGGTGTAGTAACAGCAGCGGCTGACTGATAGTATACAGAATACTTTTCAACAACCTGGTTAGCCTGGTGAATCCACTCAATATCGAAGTTAGGCTGAGAGGCGCCAGGTGTAGTTGTGCCGAATGTTACAGCTGCAGGCTGCAAGAACTTTCTTGGGTTTGGTCTGTTAACGTTTGGCGCAGGGTCAAATGTAATCAGCTCGTTAGGTGAATAAACAATGTCACTGTATTCTTGCAGCGACAGCTTAACGCCTAAGAACTCATAGCTATTGCCAGTTGCCTTATCACGTGTAGTTATTTGGTCTTCTTCAACAGACAACACTCTATACAGTTTAGGGTCAGTAGCAGTGCCAATGCCGTATGGTGTATAGTACAAGCTAACAACGTCACCTGCCTCTAAGTTAGCAGCAGATGCATCAGTGTTAATTTGTAATGTCTGTGTAAGACGAGATTTGTTAATTAAGATAGCAGCAAGTCTTTCCGCTTCATCTTCGTTATCTGTAAAGTTAGAACGGATAGTTCTTTCAAGCTTTGGCTCATTAACGTTACCGATACCTGCAGTAACACCTGTAGACAGTTGCACTCGAACCTGTTGTTCCTGACCGTAGTTTTCGCCGTCTTTAGCGTCATAACGAACAGTAACATCGTTCAGCACTTCAGTCATGCCTGTGTTACGAATAGAAACGTTGCCATACAAGTTTTCATCTGTGAAGTCAAATACTGAAGCAGCTGGTCTGTCAATGATAATGCCAAACTTGCCAAGACCGTATGTTAACTGAGCAGATGCACCGACAGCGAAATCACTAACCGAGTTATCGATAGCGTCGCCAGTGTTAACCGCACCGTTACAAGTATAACGTTCTAAAGCAGTACCCGAAGTTGTGCCACCAAAGTAACGAGCATAAGTGCCTGTTGCCGGTGGAGTAACCGCAGATATAGACTGCCAGTTGTCTCTATTAAGAGGTAGTGTAGGTAAGTCAGAAGACAAACTCTCTAGTGCTACCCAGTGAGTTGAAGTGCCTTGCTGTGTATAGCTTTGGTTAGCACCTCCAATGCTGTCAGCCCAAACAACAGTTCTGTAAACTGTGTCTGATGTTTCATCACAAAAGTTCTTCCAGGCTAAATAGCTTTCTAAGTCAACCTTGCTGTCAGGCACCGCAGCACCGTAAGTAGTGTTAGTCAAAAAGTCTAACATACACTCAGCAGGATTAGTAGAATAGCCTACGCCAAAAGCTTGTGCGTCACCATTTGCGTCTGTGCTAAGTTGTCTTACAGCACGTCCTTCTGTTAAGAATGACAAGTCTTGTGTTAAGCCAGTTACGCGTTTCTTTCTATTATAGGTTAGCTCGACATAAACAAAAGCTACGTCTGTAGCATCTCTAGTTTTAGCTGTCCACTGTGTATCTGACGAAATAAGCGAGCCAGACAATCCAGATAAAGTTGCGTGGCTAGCGCCAGCAGGGAAAGCAGCCATTTTAATTTGGCCTTTCAAGAAGTCATCTGTTTCATCTGCAGCATCTGTTGAATAGTTAGGAGCAGTCTTTACACAAGAGTATAATACTCCTGCTTGCATGTCGCCATAACCAACAGAGTTTAACTTAATGCTGTTATCTTCCCAGCGTGGAGCTGAGATTTTATTAATTGGTCCTTCTGATAGAGCAATAACAAACCACATTTTCTGGTTGTCATCGCTAATATTAGAGTAAATAATTGTTCCACGTGCTCTGTTTTCACCGTACAGCACAGGCAGCTTATTACTAGGATCAGTCGGTATTCTTTGCTTAACACCAGGATCTCTAAAAGAGCCTGCGCCTTGTGGTTGAGGCGGCGGATCTGGTCTAAACACCTTAGCCACGATAGCAGATATAGCAACGTTAATAACGATGGTTGCAATCGCCGCAGAAATTCCAGTAAGACCGATACCAGCAACGATTACAGGTGCAGCCCAAGCAATGTCAGGCACAGTAATCAGAGTTACCAGTAGAAGAATGCCAGTAAGTATATGCATTATTCTGTCTCCTTTATAAAAGATTTTCTAAGTAGTTTAAAACCGTGTTTCTCATAATTGATAGTGTGTGACGGTAATTCGTCAACAATAATTCGATAGTTTAGCGTTTCCGCTTGGCTAAGCCATTTAAAGAATAGCTTACCCGTTGTGATCTTATTAGTCGAGTGTAAAGCAAGTAAGTGTAAGTCTTTGCGCGATGGTATTAATACGTTCGGTATAACCATGCCTAGCGCCATGCCTGTTACTTTGCCGTTCTCGTAACTAACGTAGGAGCAATTACTGTCAAGACAGTGCCCAAATACTCTATTCAGATAGCGCGTGTCCGTGTGCTCAACCTCTAAGGCTGTTCCGCCTACAAGTTCGTAAGCACTCGGAGTATCACGCCACCAGCCGACACAATCGGGTATGTCGGTAAATTGTAAAGCCTTTATCATTAGTCTTCAGCCCCAAACTGTGGGTTAAAGCTAACAAGTGAAGGAGTGAACTCAAAGAAGTTGCTTGTCTGAGGTGACGTATAGCGACCGTTTTGAGTTTCGAGTATTGAAGTCAGCATGCTTTGACATGAAACAGTAATAGCTACCTCTTGATCATCAGCATCAGCACCAAAATCGTGGGCAAACGATAGTGAATAGTCGTTAGCTAAACCATCCCATAATAGGAACGGGT
>Ga0099849_1001693_pt1 | contig 10359 bp, 12 predicted proteins | sample CB_VirMetaG_4_FD_78177 | JGI IMG/M metagenome (GOLD analysis project Ga0099849, IMG submission 78177) | Freshwater to marine saline gradient viral communities from Chesapeake Bay - CB_1508_1M Viral MetaG | ecosystem: Environmental > Aquatic > Marine > Coastal | place: USA: Chesapeake Bay... | reverse complement strand
TTCCATCCACTTTTCTTATCCTGAGAACATTTTTTCAAAGGCATATCTTAGTTCCTTATAAAAAAAGAAATCTTACACTATTAATATACACCGTTCATATGTTTGTCCCAAAAGTAATGTATAGTTTTATTTAAGCCTTCTTTTAGGTTAGTTTTAGCCTCAAAACCTAATTTTTCCTTGGCTTTTGTGGTATCCAAACATCTTCTAGGTTGTCCATCAGGATAATTATCATCGTAAATAATTTCTCCATCAAATCCCATAATATCAGCAATTGTCTCAACCAATTCGCAAATCTTAATCTCTTTACCAGTTCCAATATTGATTGGCTCAGGACCAATATTTTTTTCTATTGACAATTTAATTGCCTCAGCACAATCTTCTGCAAATAGAAACTCTCTAGATGCTTGACCAGTTCCCCACAATGTAATAATAGAATCACCATTCATTTTTGCCTGATGTACTTTGAGAATTAAAGCAGGAATAACATGACTACTAGTAAGATTAAAATGATCGTGAGGTCCATACATATTAACCGGAATCAAATTAACACCATTAAACTGATATTGTTCATAATAAGTCTCTAATAATTTCATTAAAGTTTTTTTAGCTATACCATATGGAGCATTAGTTTCTTCTGGATAACCATTCCACAGTTCTTCTTCTTTAAAAGGAACTGGAGTAAATTTAGGATAAGCACAGACAGTTCCAAGTAGAATAAACTTTCCAATACCTTGATGTCTAGCCTCTTCAATAAGATTAGCACCCATGATTAGATTATCATACATAAACTTACCGGGATTTTCTCTATTAGCACCAATACCACCAACAGAACCAGCCGCATGTATAATAACATCTGGATAAAACCTAGTGATAATTTTTTTACAATCAGATTGTTTTCTTAAATCAGCGTCTTTAGAAGAGATACTATAAACATAATAATCTTCTTTTAATTTAGGTGTAATGTTTTGACCTAAAAAACCACTTGCTCCAGTCAATAAAATTCTCATATTGATTATCCTATTTTTGAATAAAAATTAAATCTTGTTGGAATAGTTTACCATCTGTATACCTTGATTCACCACATACTCCAGACATATAGTAACCTATACTTTCCATATATTTAATCACTTCATCTTGATCTGGAGAACCAATATTATACTCTTCCAGAGATGTTTCTAAACATATAACTTTAAAATTGTTTATATATTCACCCGCTCCTTTTAAAATGTCTATTTCGGAACCCTGTGTGTCAATTTTTAAAGAGTCATAACAGGTTTCTTGTTGTGTTAGTATCTTGCGTAGTGTAACAGTCTTTCTTAAAAAATGATTTTTGTCTACATAGTGATCATTTTTTTCTAAATAATATGACATACCCGTACAGACACCATCATTCTTATTAAAATAAAATTTTACTTCTTTTTCACTATCTGACAGAAGAGCTATTTGATAAGGTAAAAACCTTCTTTCTAATTGTTGTGAATTTTTTTCGTTACCCTCAATACAATAAATATATAATTCTGGACTAAACATTTTTTGAGAGATAGCCCAATCTCCACTATTAGCACCTATGTCTAGTAGATAAAAACATTGATTATCCCTTAGTGCTTTTGATAAAATATCATGACGAAACATTTAATATACCTCTTATGTTACAGTCTTTCATTATATGACACCTTTGATAAACACATTGTTAAACTTATCCATAACATTACTTGGTGTAAACTGATTTACTAAATTTTTATATTGACCTTCAGGTAATCTATCAAAATTAATTATACGATCAACAACTGAATCATAATCATGATACCACATTCCTTTATCGTTTAACATAAATATATGATTTTGATCAATACCTCCTTTAAAAGATAATACTGGTTTATCTTGATATAAAAATTCTGCGATAGCTAAACCAAAACTTTCTCCCATATGCCTTGCATGTATCATCGCATCACATGTGTTTATAAAATTTGACTTCACCTGTTCATCAATAGTCTTATCCATATGAATAATATTATCTAATGGTTCACAAAATGGTTTTGTATTCATTAATATAAAATAGATATCTTTATTACTACTTGCGACATCATAAATCGCCTTATGCACAAAATTTAAATTGAATTCATCATAACCACCATGACGACCAAATACTATGGCGTCTTTTGGTATATTAAATTTTGTTTTATAGTCATCATTTGGCTGGACCATTTCAACCATATATGGAACGAAATCATGATTTCCAGTCATTGTTTTAGATAACCATTCAGATATATACGCATAAACATTACCATGAGGTTGATGCATTTGAAATACTGCATGTATTACAGTTGGTACTAGATATGTAATTTTATTGTCAAAGTCTCCACCCTTTTGCATATATAGTATATCAATACCTTCTTTACTGAGTATACTATCAACCTCTGACCAATGGTTATATCCATAAGTCGTGAACCTATTAGAAAATTTATCTATACCGTATTGATCATTGAAACGATTTGTTTTATCATATAAACAAACGATATCAAAATTATATAAAGTCTCTAAATATTCAGAATATTTAAATACTGCGGTAGGTACACCCCTAACACATAAATCATTAGAGTGCATAGCTATTTTCATAATAAATATCCTTTATCTTTTAAATCATAAATATCTTTTTCAAAATATGGATATGTAATAAAATTGTCACATAATGTTCTTTTAGGAGGATTGTTAATTAATTGATCTGTCCATGGATAAGGGTCAAAACCGTATTTATATAACATTAAATTTTGTGAAATACTGTCATTACCATGTAGAGTATTATCCCATACTACATCAATATCTCTAACGTCAGCACTTACTAACCAGTTCCTAGATTTATCTATATCAGTATTGAAGATGGGGTTTAAAATTCTCCTGTGTACTGGATCTTGTATAGAACCTTTATCTGATAAATACATTAAACATCTCAAAAAATAATCTGCTGCCTGTCTTGATATACCACAAAATCTTTCATCCCATAATCCAATTTTTTTAACTGCTTCCACCGTGTAAGAATGAAACTGGTCGCCATGACCATTTTGTATAAAATCCAAATCTTTATGTAGCTCAATCAATCTTGATGCCCATGTCGGATTAAATACTGAATCATCCTGACTACATACAACCAAATCACAATCAGGATTTGTCAGAGACTTAAACCCATTAATCAATGCTTGGTTCCAATTTCTTGATAAGTGACCGGATGACCAATCAGGTCTTAGAGAATTATGTAATATATGTAGCCTGTTCTGTTGAATAAAATTTTCTGGTATACGGATATCTGTGTGATTATTTATAATATTAACTTCAAAGTCATAGTCTGTTATATCACTATTGAACAATGAGGTCAGTGTTGGAGATAACCGTTTATGTCCTTTATATGTAACAATATAAATTTTTATTTTCATCTAACCATTCCGTAAATCGTAGACGTATTATACCACGGTTCCATACGTTCTTTACTTCCGTAATTTGCAAATGGGTTACTCATTTTAATGCCTTTCGTTCTCTGGATATATAGTAATATTTTTATATATTATGTCTGATGTAACTATTACACTGTTAATTATACTCGCTATTTTGTCAGGTGATAGTAATTTATCTACATTTCCCATATATGGATTCGAGTCATTCCATAATGGAGTATTAATTCCGCCGGGACATATAGTAGTAATTTTTTGACTGACTTCATGATTTAAGGCGTCCGCGAATCCTTGTAGTCCATACTTGGTTGCGGAGTATACGGATTGTAATGGTTGACCTCTTAAACCAGAAACTGAAGATATGAGTATTATATTTCCAGAATCTTTCATCTTAGATTTGAAATACCGTACAAATTTTATAGCACCTGTTAAATTAACACTTATCATATTTTCAATGTCTACAATTGAATGTTCTTCTATTTGTTTTGACTTAAATTGAGCAGAACAATATACAATCGCATCAATAGCTGTTTCTTTACACTCAAAATTACATGATTTTGTAAAGTCTAATGAATAATATGTAAAATTGTCATGATTAATTGAGACTTCTTTTCTTCTACCAAAACCAATAACCTGATGATGTTCTTTTAACAAGTATCTCACAATAGACAATCCTAAACCACTACTAGCACCGCTAACAACGACTTTCATTTAAAATCTCCTTGATTTCATTTAAAGAAACATCATTAACAAAAATTCCACTTCCTACCGCATTTGGTATTGGTAAATTTTGATCGCCATTTCTATGTTTGCAAGCGTCTAATAAGGAATCCCATAATATGTATGGATCTTCAAAATAAGGATGAGTTGTCTTTAACCCACTTCTTTTAACTACATTTACGATATCGTCATACATATCCTGAGAGATAATTTTTCTAGAAAGAGATAGTTTACTACTTAATAAGACATCTAATATTACAGCCTGTCCATGTGATAGTGATTCTACATTATCATCCTCCAAAGATTTCATTTCTGGAATTGGACTAAACGTGTGTCCAAAATCCACTAATCTTTTTAAATTTTTCTCCCACAGGTTTGGCACAAGTTCTTCCATCATAGAATTGATAGATTCCGATATGATATAATTCGCCTCATTACACATGAAATTTTTCGTTAAACATTTTTCTAAATTATTGTCTAGATACATAAAAAGTTTTTTATTTTTTATGACAGCGATTTTGATAATTTCTCCTAGAGCATAAGTAATCTCAGTTTTGTCTAAAGTACTCAAAAATTGTTTGTCAACAATCGTAGTAATTGGTGGAAAATATGAACCTATTCTATTTCTTCTACCAAAATGATTAATAGATGTTTTAGCACCGAGTCCGGCGTCCACCATACCAAGTAAAGTAGTAGGAACCTTAATATAAGGGACACCTCTTCTAAAAATACTAGACGCAAATGCTACTATATCTAATAATACTCCACCTCCAATAGCAATAATTGGTTCATCTCTTCTAAGTAAATTAAATCTCTCGATATGTCCAAGAATAAACATAAGTGTTTCAAGATCTTTTTTATCTTCAGAACAATCAATTGGAATAATTACTACATTAATTTTGAAAGTATTAAAATAATTAGTTATTTTTTCTTTCCATATTTTTTTAGAATATAAGAATGAATCAACAAATACTATTCTTCTGTTAGAACTTCCACCATAGAGTATATCTTTTGTAGTAAAAATATCCGAAGGAAACATAACTTGTAGAGATACTTTTTGATCACAAATTTTATGCATCTAAAAATTCTCCTGTAAGTCTTTCAGCTGTGTTTATAAATGGTATAATGTCATTTATATTTTTATTTATTTTACATTTAAATGGTAACATACGATAATATTGTGAAGCTTCAAAAAACTTAACTAACATAAGCTCGGACTTATTTAAATCATTATATAAATATTCTTGCATAAAAGAATTAAATTTTTTAATACCATCTGGAACTATAAAGTTAGGTCCATAGTCCACCATAAGTTCATAATAAGAATTACATGATTGTAATATATGAGAGTAATCATTCAATTTGTTATCAATAATATTTTCCTCGTATACATCTATAAACAAAATATCATTAGAGTCTTGAAGATATAAAGTATTCTCTAAGGTTGGATTACCATGTGTAAAAGATTCAAAAGGATTATTATAAAGAGATATAACTTTCTTTCTCATAGAAGATAACTTACCATATATATCTTTGTCTAATAACACTTCATTGAAATAAGTATTGTTCGACGACGCTTCCGTAATTTTATTAATAATTTCTTCTTGAAAATATAGTTCAATAGGATTATTAAAAGACTCTATCTTAAAACTGTATAACTTATTAAGTTTTTCAGTAACTTTAGTGAATATGTTTCTGACCTCTTCATCTGTTCTTTCTGTAGATAAATATTCATAAAGATTTATACCGTCCTGATAATATTTTAAATCCATATAAGCATATTCATCATGGTCATTTATATCATCGCTATTTATATAGCCAAAATCTGATATTTGAACAAATGTATTGGGGAAAATAACTCCTAGTCTTTGCATCTTTTTTAATTGAGAATACCATCTACAAAAACCATATTCACGATCTTTTGAAAGTGATATTTTTTTTCTTACAAATGTATTACTATTATCTTCTATAAGAGATGTAGACGCAAGAGAACCTCCTTTTAATATAGTTTCCTTCATTACCGCTCCTTTAAATAATTAGAATCTATACTAGCTAGATATTCTTCTGGAGTACCCATTACTATAGTATCATTAATTCCATGTAACTCGGTTGTCGATATATCTTTTCCATCTTTAATCATCTTATTAACCAATTGACTTATATACTTTGTATCTTTGTCAAAATATTTTTTAAATGATCGGTCCTTAAATATATAACATCCAGAAGAAGCTTTATTGGATATAACTGATTTTTCTCTAATTTCTTTAGCACTTTTATCATCTTCTATAACATAACTATACTCTCTATTAGATGATTCAAATATATCAATAACACAGTCAGTATCAATATTTGTAGGCCAACAACGATTTAAAAGTATAGTATCTATGTTATGTACTATGAATGGTTCATCTATAGATTCTGTAGCCATCATTAGTGTCTCAGCTTGTCCAGACGTATCCTCTATCCATAAAGTATTAAATTGATCACATTGTTCATTCAAAATACAATCAATCGTATGTGAGAATCTGATATCCTGTTTATTACCTACAAAGATAGTATCCATTTTACCAAATCCATCAAGTATGTAGTGTAACATCGTTCTATTTTTTATTGGTAAAAGATATTTTGGTATTTCATAACTAAACCTATGAAATCTACTATACTTACCAGCGGCTGTTAATATAAGTTTCATATATATTCTTTCATCATTGACGGTAGAGACAAGTATTCTCTTCTTAGTTCACCAAACATTACTTCCAACTTTTCTTTTACATCTTGTGATTCCCTAGTCCAATCAGACTCTCTTTTTTTGAATACAAATTTTTCAGTTGGATAAACACTAAAGAACTCATATATATCGTTTATGTGTGTACTCAGGAACTCATACTTAATAAACATAAAATTATATTTATTCTTATTATGAAACCATCCATGTACATGGTTTTCTATACCCATTGGATCTTCTGGTAACGATAAATATTCTTCAAGTGTCCATGATGGTTTTTGACTTATTAGCTCATGATTACCATATATATGTTTATAATGACCATATCCATTGTATGACATAAATCCCCTCTTATAAAAAGATATAATCATATCGAATGGATCAGACATTAAATAACATATACTTGAACCATCAAATATACGAGATGGATCTCTTTGATGTGTTTTTAATACTGTTTCACCTAAATGTTTTTTTAAGAATGAACAACCACTACCACCCGGAGAAACTATACTTTTTATAGGGTATGGAAAATTAATATTCAATGAAAGATACATTTTTACCTCAACGTACTTTTATATAATCCTGTCTCAGAACCCTGTACAACTAACGAAGGCTCCCACCAATATGTTGTTACATCATGTCTAAACAATTGATAACTTAGTTCCCAATCGCTAATTGTTACAAAAGTATCCATAGTTTTTGTAATTTTTTTAGCAGTTTCATTTGTCAATAGATAAGAATCCCCTCCTCTAGATGCAGGATGACCCATTAAGTATGCGTACTGGTTTGGTCGTAACATATTTTGTGGTACTCTTAGATTTGCACAACAACCCATAAAAATCGCTTCCCAATCACTTGGAGTTAATTTTAAAAATTCATTGAATTGATATGCAAAGTTTGGAACTAATATGACATCATCCTCAAAAATTAAACCATGACTAGGGCACTCTTCTGCTATTTTTTGTATTGCTAGTCTATGTTTGAATGTACATGAAATTTCTGCCATATTTAATACTCTATGAGGAGTACTTCTTTCTCTATATGCAGGATGTATTTTTGCGTCATAAGATTCTTTTCTTCTATCATAGTTCTTATCAATCATCTCTTGCGTCAAATCTTCTTGATCAAACTCTGTAATATATTCTACATCAATTCCATGCATAAAGAACATTTCGTCTAGACGTTCTTTTCTATCTGTTAATTTTGTATAATGTAGAACATATACTTTATCAACATTTAACATAATATTCGTTCCTCTAAATATTTTAAAACATTTTCTGGTAAAACAGATTCTGGTATCTTATTGTCTATGAATACTGGTTCATTAATTATACTCTGATAGAGTTCATCATCTTCATTAATTTCTATGATTCTATCCAACAATCCTTGACCAGATAACTTGTTTGCGTTTACAAAAGCCTTCTCATTAAATTCTTCAACAACTCTATCCGAGCCCCAATAAATAGGTATACTCCCAACACTCATGGGATGAATCATTTTTTCAGTTGTATAACCATCATACTTACTATTTTCTGCGGCGATAGTAAATTTGAATTGAGAAATAAAATCAATCTTTTCTTTTTGATCTCCTCTACCACCTATAGGTGGAGCGTTATTTCTAAGTCTACCAGCACACATTACTGGCTTATACATTTGAATTGTATCTAGTATATTTAATCTTTCGCCAGAGGTGTTTTGGAATAAGAAGTTACAAAAGAATTTTTTATCATCTGTGTTCCGGTTTAGTAAACTTTTTACTGGTGTTAAATATGCAGGATCTCTATGCGGATCATAGGGTCTATCGAACCAATTGGTATAAAAGGCCCATAAGGGAAAACGATAATTTCTATCATCTTCCATATAATCAAATGTAAAAGCGAAATCACATTTACCAATACTATATCTTGGATATTCGATACTATCCTCACCATCAAAGTTAGGTCTAACATTTTCTCCAGTGAAGAATATTTTCTTACATCTATGATTCTTATATCTCTGTCGCTCTCTTCTTCTTGAATAGTCTACAGAAAAAAAGAGTATATCTGGATCTTGATCATCAAGAATTACATTATATTTAGTGTTTAACAAGTTGTAAAAATAATTATCATCATGTTTAAAATTAGGCCAAAAGTCTGCAAATGTTATCTTAATATTTGTCATAATTCAATCCTATAGAAATAGTTTAATGTTTAAATGATTAATATCAAAATTATTCCAAATAGTCTTATAGAGTTCTGAAGTCAGATGTAAATTTTTAAACTGACTCCAATCATCTATTATATAGATTGGAATACCTAATTCTTTAAATCTTCTGGCGAAATATGAATCAGTAACAATAGGAATAGAACCCATGTAAATTGATTCCCATGTCTTATGACAATCTTTACCATTCCCATCTGGCGAAACTACAAAGTAAGACTTCTTAATATCTCTTAAATATTCTTCCTGTGTTGTATTAACAAACTCATCATGAGCGGTGATAGAAGCCGCATTTGGATATTTGGTTGAAACATCATGTTGTATTTGTTGCAAACAATAAATTCTTTCTTTTGGATTAGTTGATATATTAAAGTTTACATATACAGTGTTTGACTTTTCATGAGTTTCTTCAATAATCTTTTTAAATCTATCTACGTTACCATGTGACCACTTAGGGTTTGCAAGTCCAATAGGAATAGGAGAAACCTTATCGTGTTGGACAAGTAGGTTTTGAGTATACCAATGACCCATATTTGGAAACCAGTTTAGTACTACATCAATTACTTTATCATCTATGTTAATGTCGGAGTTATGAGTAAACAACTTGAACTGATGTGGTAGTCTAATAACATGATTAGATACATATTGAGCTAGTGTTTGCAGATATTCTGTTTTGCAAAACACATAATCATTGTCTATATCGAAATCTTCTTTGATCGTAAACTGACAATTTCTAGCATCTAAATAATCAGTAAGTTGCCAATGACATTTTTTCTTGAAATAACTTCCAGATAGGAAATCCATTATATACTCTCCAATATCTCCCAAAAGGTTTCCGCTGCCCGATTACATTTATCTGCAAAGTTTACTGGATCTTCTTTTAACATATGAAGAGAGCCAATCTTATCTGAATCACCTATGATATGAACACCACACATTAATGCCTCTCCAATTGCCCTACAGAAAGGCTCATCAAACTCAGGTTTATAATACATTTGTTTATGAGTATTATAGAGAACCATCATATCTGCATAGTCAATCTTTCCTAAGAAATTTACATTAGATGTATTTCTCATAAAATCTTCGTATTTATTATCTCCCCATCCAGCTACAGTAAATGTTTTATCTGGATTATTATTTACATAATTAATAAAGTTATTCGTTCCTTTAAGAGGATGCATAAACCCAACATAAAGGATATCATCTTTTCTCTCTAGTTCCATATTATAGAACTTTTTCATATCAATGGGGTCTGGGACTATCTCAACATTT
>Ga0099849_1001691_pt1 | contig 10363 bp, 6 predicted proteins | sample CB_VirMetaG_4_FD_78177 | JGI IMG/M metagenome (GOLD analysis project Ga0099849, IMG submission 78177) | Freshwater to marine saline gradient viral communities from Chesapeake Bay - CB_1508_1M Viral MetaG | ecosystem: Environmental > Aquatic > Marine > Coastal | place: USA: Chesapeake Bay... | reverse complement strand
GGGTAATTTCCCTTAAGACTAAGTGTTCTTCCGGTTGAGACTGTAACTGTGTCTGCATTATCTACTGCTTTTAAAATTTGATTAACAGTGTTAGCAGTAAACGCATTATAATCAAGTTTTAAAGTTGCATTAGTGAAAAATCTGCAATTTTCAAATACTGTAGTAGTACAACTTGTAATTTTAGGTCCGTTAGCACCTGCTTTTAAATTTATTATATTAAGCTTATTTAAACTTCTGCAATGCTTAAAATTCGGAAACTTTTGGTTATTATTTAAACCAGAATGGTATTGCCCATTATTAGCTTTTCCACCAATTTTAAAATCTTGCATAGAAGGAGTAATTCTCTCATCATTTTGTGACGCAGCCCCTTGGTTTTGCGTTGGAAGAGCACCCTTCAATTTACAGTTCATTACATTAAATCTTCGTAATTTTATACTACCATCTAAGTTATTTGGAAGTGCACTTTCATGACTTGATAATTGGTTATTACTTTCATTTGTGACAATAAAATTATACATTCCATAGTTTATTGTTGCTGGAAGAAAATTGTTTCCACTAAAGTTAAGTTTATTACCTCTAATTTGAACTGTATCAAAAGAGGACGGTAAACTATTTGGAAAATTGCCAGTTATTTCGTTGTTATTTCCAATAATTGTCAAATATCTAAACCCGTTTGGAAATGTCTGATCCATTTCGCCAGTAATTTTAGAATCATTACTATGAATTGTAAAATCTATAATATATGGCGGCCAATTAGCGATATATTTATTACCATCATTAGTAACTGCACCTAGTTTAGCATTACCAAGTACAGTAGCATTCCCCTGTCCGTCTGTGGAACCCGTAAATCTAAATGTATTTAACCACCATAAATCATCGCCAAACGTGTATGATGATGGCCAGCCCTCTATATCTGCTATAGCATTAGAATTTTCGTCTTTTAAAATACGTAAATTCTTAAATCCTTCTAATTTAAGAGTACCGCCGATACCACCAGACACATTTGAATTAGGTAATTCAATCCTAGTTACTCGATGTTTAGATGTTATTTGTATATCTGTATTAGCCATTATATGTTTTCCACGCCCTTTTTGTAAATTCTTCTTCTGTTATTTCTATTTCTTCAAGAATATGTTTAAGCATTTGCTTTTTAAATTTTTCACCCATCAATTCTGTATAAGTATTTATACTATCATCACAATCATCTTCTGAATCGAATGTGATCTTCCTCTGTGTATCTGGCAAAAATATGCAATAAAAATGATCTTCTTCAACATCTGGGTTTACGTATTTTAGTCCTTTTTCTTGATATGTAACTCCACTTTTATTAAAATCTAAACTAGATTTGTATTCTTCAACTTTAACTTCCACATCTTCTAAAAGTGAAGTTTTTGTATTATATGTTTCATCGTCAAGTTTATAATTATAAAGCTTTTTATAATTTAACTCACACTCTGGTGTATTTACTAAGGCGTCAATGAATAATGGATTATCCCACCATTTTATAGCTCCTTCTCCTCCAACTTCTATAACTTCTGAAAATTGATTTTCGTAATTATCAGAATTAATTTTACCTAAGAAATTTTTATAATAGCTAATATGTTTATAATCATCGCCAATATAAGATTTAATTTTTTTAACCAATACGTTTTCTGAACTTAACGTTCCGTATTTGAATAAAAGCGATATTTCTTTATATGATACTTTCATTTTTAATATTGATGGCTACCAGTAAAATTACTTGTAAATGCGTCAAATTGACCATCACCCCAATAAACAACACCACCAATGGTTGAAGAAAAAAACCATCCTGTCGTATTTACACTACCAGCTACTAAATCAGTTTCGGTTGTCCATATTATTTCTTGAGAAGATTGATTTAAATTGTTAACACCGCCAAATATATCTCCATCACCCTCTTGTACAGTAGGGTTAAAACCTTGAAACGTTACTTCGATAGCAGCACCACCAGTTCCACCGATCTGGCCTCCGGAGTCTCCACCTTTAGCGCCCCAGCCTCCGCCACCGCCTCCTTCAAAACCACTTAGTCCGTCGCCACCTTCACTATTAGTACCAACTGCAGAGCCTGGTAGTAATTCAACAGATAAGTCACCTATATCAGCATTAAGCATGCCGTGTTGAACTGTTTGACCTTGAGTCGTAACAAATCGAAATGAACCAGGTGATTGTAATTCACCATTAGTTACACCACCATTTGCATTTACAGCAGTAACTTTAAAAAAGGCTTTATTAACTTGAACTAATCTCATAGTTTCGTTTACAGCAGGACCTTCGTATGTAATATTTGTTATGGCATTATTTTCATCTCTTTCAATCACTTGATTTGGTTTATCTAATGTAAGAGGAAGCATGCTATAATTATTTGGGTTAGCTCCAAAATAAGGTTGTATCTGAATAACTATTTCTACAATACTATTGATAAAATACCCGCTGCCAGGAGACACTAAAGACAGGTTATCAAAATTTAACTTTAAAAAAGTCTCTTGCACAGGAAAAGTGAAATTATCTTTATCAAAATCTTTTTCCCATCTAATACCACTAATAACTGCCGCGGTTCCTGCGTTGTGACCATCAACGACTCCTCCGCCTCTTCCACCTGCGCCAGATCCTCCAACGCCAGTACCAGGAAGTTTTAGTCCTCCTCCTCCGCCGCCGGAATAATAGTCATATGTTGGAGGAGGTGGTGGTGATGAAGATCCCATTATAGTATTTCCTTTCTAAAATTATGCCCGCTTATTTCGTATTTCATTGCTTTATAAAAGTCCTTTGTTCTATTTATATCGATTCCACTTGTTGTTGCAGGTCTAATTTCTTTAACACCTTTATCCTTCGCCCATCTTTCGAATATTTTTATAAATTTTATTGCTGCAAATCCTCCTCGTTTACTTTTTTCTATAAAAAATATTAAGTCAGTCGCGTATAAATCACGACTAAAATAATACTCAGCAACATATCCAACAAACATTCCATAAGGTTTATCTTCTTCATCAAACGCAGCTAGTAAAAGCCAATTAGGATTTGTATACCAATCGTTATGACTTACAAATCTAAGCTTTTCTTCATCAAAAGGAATACCATTGTAACCTTTTGCTTCTTCGTGAAATTTTTTACCAAATGATATGACATCGTTAATCTTTTCTTTCGTTATTAACTTTACACTCATAATATAATTATTTATTTTGGTTTATTCGGCTCTTTTATATCCGCCACCGCCACCACCGGCTTCTCCACCTTTTCCAACTACATCACCGGATGCTCCGCTGCCATCTTCACCTTTAGTACCAGGCGTCGATGCACCAGCACCACCATTTCCAGTATGTGTTATACTATCATTACCCGTATCAGCTTTTCCTCTTCCACCATCTCCACCACCGGCACCACCGCCTCCACCAGATTTTGCAACTGAAGCAGTATTAGAAGACGCACCTCCACCTCCGCCTCCCGCGATAATACCATTATTAGTAATTTCCATTTGAACTTGTGTAATTATTTGTATAGCGCAAGATCCTTTTCTAACATCGGAATCGGTAGTATCTCTTCCAGCGCCATGACCGCCATGACCAAGAATATAACCGTTATTGACTAATCTTACACCATTAGGAAATTCGCCATCTATTTTTAGTGCAGGTGTTTGTCCTCCATTTGCATTTCTAGCTGAACTAGAAGTTAAATAAACGCCTTCATTAATTATCACTGTTGGTTTAGAGATTCCATCCCAACCACTAGAAACTAAAAAATCTCTTAAATTAAAATCAACTTGATTCGATGTAACAACAAAATCAATAGCAATAGTGTCACCATACATATCTCCGAATGAAATAGGTGAACCCGTAGTTGGGTGATTTCCAAATTGATCTACATCAACGTCTGGATTATCAACAAATTTAGTACCTAAAACATCGCTATAATATTCAGATAGCTTTATAGGATTAGTACCTCCTAAGCTGGTTTGAATTATCGACGCGCTTAAATTAGGCGTTCCTGTTTCTGGTACACTAGGCATTGCGTTTAAGTTCTTCTACTTCTTGTTGCAGATCCTTAATCGCTTCTATCAATAAGCCAACTATATTGCCATAAGCTACTGATTTAGTTTCATCTTCATCAGTATTTGTTACAACAACTTCTGGTATAACTTCTTCAATTTCTTGTGCAATTACACCAATACCTTTTTTACCGCCATCTTTTCGTGTAAATTCTACACCTCTAAGTTGACTTACTTTTTCGAGTGCGTTAGGAATCGTTACTACGTTTTCTTTTAATCTTTCATCAGAGAATGCTGTAATATCATCTGTTGCTAAAATTTGTCCATTCACGTGTAATGCTTGTGTAGGAGTGCTATTAGTAAGTCCTATACCCACATAAGCTAAATCTTCATCATCTCCTTGTTTACCAAGAATTTGCAATCCTTCAAATGATTTACCAGAATTTGGATATCCTTCGCCATTAACTGAAATATCAAATCGTTCATTGAGATGGTCATAACTTATCATTCCCGGAAAATTAGCATCAGTATCAGCAAAAAAGATATTACCTTTTAAGCCACGCGGTGATGCAATAGTTATTCCGTGCGATTGCTCCGGGTTTTCCAAACTAGCATCTTCAGGATGTATACCTGTAGTTCCAAAGATAGCATCAGCGGCCTGAGGATAGAAAGAATACGGTTTCATTCCATATTGTCCTACTCTACCTCTAAAGTCTACTGTAAAGTATTTTTTATCTGCATTAAAAAATTCATCTCCTGGGCCAGAATCACCAGCTGTACCACGATCATCACCTTCACCTATGACAAATAAATCATCAGCATCTGCATCACCTGCAACATTTCCAGAGTTTTGAACTCTTTTATGAGTTCCAAAATCAATATAAGCCATGTAAGTTGAATCGACAATACGCTGTATTCTATGTCTTACAGAAGGCCACCCTTGCTTATCAGTAAATGTTAATGTTGTACCCGCAGCAAGACTAACAGGAGTGTTTAGCACAATATTATTTTGATCTGTAACTGTTTTCACTACTACCGTTCCAGTAATACCAGTTCCCGTTACTATAGAATTTTGAAATATCGTATTGTTATTATTGTTTAGTGTTATATTAACACTATTTGTAACAGTTGATGCTACATCTGCTGTAGCATTAGGATTATCATCTGCAACAATACGTTTTGTTTTAAATACTAGTTTATCATTATTATGAACATCTGCATCTAATCTTAAATGCTCAATAAATTCGTCTTTAGCTCTTCCTAAAAGTTGACTTCCACCAACATGTAATGTAGGTGCAGTATCATTAGTCAATTCTACGGGAGTATTAATACCGACTTTACCTCCATCAGTTGGAAACAGTTTCATTACTGTATTTTCTTTGTTGGTTCCATCGTTTGTACCGCGGAGTCTAATAAATAATTTGGAGTTTCGATCAGTAGTTCCAGTCCATGTGTCCTGTGCTATTACATCTATTTTTGCTGCTGAATTCCATGCACCAGAAGCCTGTGTTCCTTGATAACCCTGTGTAACGATTTGACCAAGTATTTGATTCTCAGCACTTGCTGCTTTAGCAAGATTCGAAGTTCCTTGTGAACTTCTAAGAGTAAGACGTGCACCACTTGCGTGTCCACTTGAAACTACACCTTCGTTATTATTTGCTTCAAATAATACATTATCTAAACCACCATCACCTCTTACGTGCAAATTGCCTTGTGGAGAACTGATTCCTAATCCAACGCTACCATTATAAAGCATTCTATCTTTTCGAAGAATAAGAGCCTCTCCCCAATTTACTGCTCCATTTAAGCTATTAGTTGTATCTGATGAAACTTTAAATTCAAGTTTTTGTGTTCCATTTGATATCTGTCCACTTCCTAAATTCTTTGCACCAATATATGCTGCTCCAGTATTTGCTGCTGTATATTCTTCTCTATTTCCAGTAGCGGTATCTGTTTGATCTGATAAATGCCCTGCACGGAAATTAAATACACCTTTTTCGTCATTATAAGTAATTCTATGTTGGTCGTTTCCTCCAAATGTTAGTGCATCTTCAGAATCAAGTCTAAGTGTGTCACCTAACATTGCTCCTACAACTTCTAGTGCTTTATTATTATTAACACCAGTACCTGCACCCAAATCTCCTATTTTAACATGACCATCTTTTGCAATTAAATTAACTGTTTCAATAGAATCGTTATTGTCTGCAGATGAAACAAGTTTTACTGCCTTATTGTTATCAGCATGAATTAATACGTGTCCTGTGTGATTTAATATTTTTAAATCATCTCCTGTACGTATTATTTTAGCTAAATTCGCATTAGTAGCTCCTCCGCTTTTTGACCTAAGTATAATTTGAGAAATACCGGTGCCAGTTCTACCATCACCAATTTTAAGTTCACAAGCGTCAGTACTTACTGAAGTACCTCCAATAGTTAGTTTAGGTGCAGTTCCACCTAATGTTGCAAAATTCTCTGTTCCATCTTGAGATCTAAATATATGCCTATCAGCATCGTAATGTATATCATGACTTGATGAACTTGCTGGAGACATTTCAATATTTGATGAATTGCTTTCAGTCGTTCCTCCTGATAAAAATAAAGAGTTTGTACCATCACCATAAAGGTGGCTAGTTTTAATTTTATCTGTTACTTCTAAAATGCTATTAATTTTTACATCAGCTGTTGAAACGGGATCTGTATTAATACCTATGCCATCTGCATTTTCTGAAATAAACGCGGATATCGCTCCGGCATTTGCTGTACCTGTATCAGATGTTGCAAATTTATTTAACGTTAAAATATCAGATCCTGATCTTGTATAAATTTTTCCGTCATTTAAATTAATAGCTAATTCTGCTTCATCTATATCAGCATTACCTGGCGCAGCGCTATCTATTGAATTATGTGTTAAAATTATTTTTTGATATGTTGGCATATTATTTATTTATATTTCCTTTAAATTTTCTTAATACTTATATGCACCTGTGGTGGATTTGGTGCACCAATGAAACCAGCATCATAATCACTACCTATAGTGGCCAGACCATCATTAGTCGCAGATTTATAAAATCTTAAATCGAATACATTATCATTTGAATCAAAAGAAGTAGGTACTACTATTCTACCTTTTATAAAACAATGATGTGTTGTTCTAGAATCAACATTGTCTAATTTTTCTACCACATTACTAATTAATATTTTAACATTGTCTGACTTTCTATTAATCCAACCTGCAACATGTAATCCCGGTGTTGAAGCAACGGACGTATTTAATGATACAGTTGCCTTAACCTCTATATCGTATGTTCCTGCGTTTAAAGTAAACTCATTCGAACTTAATCCTATTCCAGCATCATTTATATCTGTTGCCGCTGTATCCGGATCGTCTTCAGAGGCATCTCTTACGTGTTCAAAGACTAAAGGTACTTGAATTCCAGCTGGAGTATCACCTTTAGAGTCAATTTCAATAGTGCTTCCTTGATACACTAATAAAGTTTCTTTAGGTAATCTACTTTCTAAATAACTTTTTGTAATTACTGATTGGTTACCAGCTGCATCAATTTCAGCATTACTTAAGTCACCTGCAATAACTTTATTACCTCTTAAATTAATTCTATCAAAATCAAATGCTCCCTCGCTAGGCCAGTTAAATGCAAGTCCATCCTGAGCCGCAACAATTGCTCTACCCTGTTGTCGGCCGTTATCGCCTTTAGTATAGTCAGGTTTTGTGTTCATACGTAAGTCAACACCGTTAACAAACAAATGTCCACTACCCGTCCATGTCGGATGACCATCTGATAATCTTAATTCAGTTGTGTCAAATCCAAGTTCACCGGTTGTTCCACCAGTTGTTGCAAAATCACTAAATTCATCATCTCCTAAATCAACATTTAAAGTTGCTATTTTATCAGCCTTTACTTTTATGATATATGTAATTGCTAAGTAAGGAGAATAATTTCCTATGGTGTTATCACCTGCTGAAGTAGAAGATGTTTTTCCTGCAACGGCTGCGCCTGTTGTACTTAACATAAGATAAGATCTATTTTCATCAACATCTGCAATTGGAGGATCTTCGCCAGCAGCTTCATTTACTACTTCATTGTTTGTTCCACTAGACTGTACCTGATCGTTAGGGTTTCTATATAAAACGCCTGGATTAGAATTACTATTAGAAAAAGCAAAGTGAGTGTGCGCCGGCATAGTTGGAGTGGCCGAACCACCTGTATCGCCAGTATCAAAATTAGTATCGTCAACTTCTCTACCAACTACTACTCTTTCTTGTAAATTAGGAAGCTTAAATTTTGGATATAAAGTACCATCTGCAGTAAATTCACCTGCCTCTGCTCCGTATGTTGTACCAATAGCATTATAAAGTGCTGCTACTTCAGTTGCTTCAATTTCACTATCGTTTCCTCCTATTATACTATGAACACTTTGTCCTATACACTCGACAAATCCCTTTGGTATTGTCTGACTTGTACCAGCCCATGCGAATACACTTCCTATAGGTGCAGTTTCATTTTGAACAAATGCTGTAATGTTTTGTGTAATTCCTCCAACTTGTCTCCAACCTAAATTACCAGATGAATCTGAAGCTAATACACGTTGAGTAGTCGGATCTACTGCTCCTCCAACTCTAACATCAGGCCATGAATATGATAAACCATTAATTTCAGAAATGTGCTTTGTTACTTTTAAACTTGCTGTGTTATTATCAGTACCAACTGTAACTAACCGCGATGTTCCATCACCATATCCTTGTGGGTGTAATCTTAAAATTTCTGTTGGTTGTTCTTCATTCCTTGCGACTTTAAATACTAAATCAGCAGTGCCAAAGTTTTGAGGATTTGTTGCTCCAACTTCGCTTTTTACACATGCGATTTGACCTGCAAATACTGTATTATCTAATTCAACATCAACTAAATCTGAAAGGCCAGTCGCGTTACCTGTTAAAGTATTATCCGGAGTATAAAAATTAATTGCAGGACCAGCGCCAGTTGAAGTGGCGTTATTTGCACCAATTGCTAAATGTAAAAGTCCTTCCGCGCTTTGTGTTATATTTTGTTGTGAATAATTTCTCGACTTTCTAATATATAAAGCATTAGCTAATGAATTAGGCTGTAAATCATTTTGTGTATCCATAACAATTCTTCCAGCTCTTAAAGTAGAGCGATGAGAATTAATAATATAGTCATTTTCACTCACCTTAAAACTATTATCGTATTGAAAATGATAAGAATCACCATGAGGAGTGTCTGGATCTAATTGTAAAGTACCATCAATAGTTATGAGGTCATTCGAATCATTAGAATAGATCATATCATAATTTGTCGAACTACCTTCACTACCTGGTCCGAAAATTAATGAACCTGAACGGAATAAAGCATTACCTGCTACGTTTAAAGTAGGAAAATTACTACCAGTTAAGGTACCAAAGCTTCCAGTATCTTCAGTGTTATAACCTAATTGAAGTTGTGCTCTAGGATTTTGATCTTCAAAATCATGTTCTGTAATTATAATACCTGATGTTAATCTTTCAATTTCAACACTTTGAATGATTACATCGTCGTCGGCTGATGTCCAAGGGTCAGAAGGGTTCAAGCCGCTACCTGGCCTATAAAGATTAACAAATACTATATCGAAATATTTTGCACCTGGATCGAATTTTAAATTCGATCCAACTTCGGGATCTAAGGGATTGAAACCATGATAAAGTGCTGAAAATTCTGTTACATCATTATTTGGCAAATTATAATTAGTTACAAAGTAATTGTGATTACGCTTGTCGTCTAATCTTAACGCTTTATAATTTTCGTTTAAACTAGCAACACCTAAATAAATTTTATTATCTCCGCTTGTACGTAAATTTTTAAGTCTAACTTTAATACGATAATTAGCATTTTTATCAATAGGAATACGTGTTCTTATTCTTACCCATTGATTCATTTTACCAGTTGGTGCAGAAGTATAAGGAGTAACATTTGCTGCAGTAACACGTATACCACCTTCTGCAGAATCATAAGAAACTGAGTTATCCGGAGACCATGCTGCACCCTCCACCGTTTCGGTTCCATCAGTTGCTCCAATAGCGAGAGAAGAAGACTGTGAAATTCTATCAGTCCAATCGAAATCACCAAGATAGAGGTGTGAACCTGTTTCTGTTACAGCACCCGCTGATAGCGCAATACTATTTGTAATTCTACGCCAATCGTTGAATGTATCTCCGGTTCCAATTGTACGTACTGGTAAATGATCTGAATCTGTAATTGCCATAATGTTATTTATCTATTTTTTCTATCAATTTTTCGACTAATGAGGTAAGATTTTTTACGTCATTTTTTAATTCTGAAAATTCTTGTT
>Ga0099849_1001685_pt1 | contig 10386 bp, 27 predicted proteins | sample CB_VirMetaG_4_FD_78177 | JGI IMG/M metagenome (GOLD analysis project Ga0099849, IMG submission 78177) | Freshwater to marine saline gradient viral communities from Chesapeake Bay - CB_1508_1M Viral MetaG | ecosystem: Environmental > Aquatic > Marine > Coastal | place: USA: Chesapeake Bay... | reverse complement strand
ATTTTCTCACCTTTGTTAGTTGTTTTTTTGTTTTTATTTTAAAACAAATCATGTATAGGAATTTATAGGAAAGAATTTTAAAAATCAAATGAATAATAAAAGCTTATATAACCGGTTTTTTATTTCGGCCGCCATTGAGCTGCCAAAGGACCCAAATTTTTTAAAGCCGTCCTGGTGTGGTCCTGGTGTGAGCTCTAAAAGCTTTAAACCAAACCACGACCCACGAACCGAGAATAATTATTTTATGAATAATGAACAGGCGACAAGCGATAGAGTACAAGCGAAGAACCCACAAGCGAAACGAGGTTCGTTGATTAATTTTTTTTATAATTAATCAACAGGCGATTGATCTCGTCCCAATCATCTTCAACCAAGCAAGGTGTCTCTCGATAGTCTTCTAATAATCCGTGAATACTTTTACTCTCATAAAGTTTTACGGAACGAGGAACGCCTGTTCCGAGCAAGATAAAATTCCGTTTGGGACGAGTAAGTGCGAACAACTTTTGGTGTGGAGAAAATGTTATTTTATGGGAATGTGCAATCTTCATCTCAACCATGAAAAATCCACAATTATCGTGGTATCCCAATAAGTCTGGTGTACCAAACGATGACCAACTTTCTAATCTTGTCCACCTAATTTGAGGTGTTTTTTTGGATAGTAATTTCCAAAGTTTTGTCTCTGGTTTCATCGTACAAATACTTATTTTAAAAGTCTAAAAATTGCAAGGTAAGATAGATCGTAAAGGTCTTGAAATCTTAATGTGCGTTGATCTATGGAGGAGTTTTTTTGGGAAAACCCTCCCAAAATTGATATTTGGGAGGGAAAGGGAGTTCTAGTTAATGTCTTGATTTTCTGATTGTTCAACAATCAATCTTTGCATTTCTGCAAGTTCTCCAAAAGTAGTATCCAAAGAAATATCTATATCCTCTCCAAATACTTTTTTGAATGATTGTCTAAAATGTTCTTCAGTATTAAAGTCTTTTAGTTTCATATTGTTTCCCTTTTCATTATGTCTTCGTCTTTCATATAACCTATTCTCATAAACTTTTGAGGTGTTATATATTTAAACCAATCAATCATTGATGGAACAAAGCCCAAGTCTTCTTTTATGTGTCGTTCTGCAATCAATCTTACAGGAACTTTTTTTCCATCTGAATTGGTTATAGTTGTTCCAAACTTTTCTTCACAAGCAAAGCAACCCTCTGCGTGGTGTCTCAATGCTCGATGTCTAAAGTCTGGCATTATTTTTTTACTCTCGTCAAACCAATCGTGGATTGCTTGATAGTCTTCTGGTTTTCCTCCATAATGTTTAACAGAAGACAAAGAGTGATGATAACAATTTGCCATATTAATAACCCTCATCATAAGATTGTTCAACGAATGAGGTGTAATTATGATTAATAACATCGTCTTTTGAGTTCCAATCAATATTACCACTCTGACCCTCGTTAATTTCCCAACCTCCGTGATTATCTCCAAGCAAATCATAACAAAAGTCTTCAATATAATCGTGCAAAGATTTATGTTCAGTTGTTTCTTCTCTTTCCCAAGTTTTAGTGTTCCACTTTTTCCAAGTACCAATATCAATACTTGCATTGAGTTTTTTTGGTTCCCAAGAAATCTCGTTGATTTCTCCACTATCTCCACAACCACTATACTCAACAGAAAAAGATTTAACTTTTAACTCTTTAAGTTTTTTCTTAAAGTTTTCTGCTTTAGTTGGAAAATTGTCTAGTTTCTCCTTTCTCTCTCTTTCGTACTTTGCTCTCCAATCTTCCTCATTGAAAGTTTTTACTTCTACTTTAGTCATTTTTTATTCTCCTTTATAGTTATTATGCAACTTGCATATCTTCAGTTAATACTAGAACATCTTCATTAAGTTCAACAATATGAAACGAATAGTTTTTATTGTCTTCATTTAATAAATTTAATGCCACTAGTTTTTTATTTGCCAATGCCAAATTATCAGTTGTTGTTTCAACTTGATAACTAGGTGTTGAAAATTCGCTTTTTAAATCGAATTTTTTAATTATTAAGTATGTCATTATTTTACCTCCTTTCTCCAATCTCCAAAATAGTATTTACCATTTTTATCAATACTCTCTTGAATAGTTTTATATTTATCAACTACCTCTTTTGGACACTCCCAACAAAGAGATAATTTTACTAAATTTTCATGATGAGAATAATCTAATCTACCTTTGATTAAATCTAATAGTTCTCCCTCACAATCTAAATTATCTTTCTTAATCTTATGTAATTTAAACATCTCTTGTTCATTGTCATTATAAGTTGCAATTACATCTAATTTTAAATTATCTACAAACATTAACTATTCTCCTTTCTTGCTTTATTAATTGCGTCTTGAAATTCAGACAAAGATTTATATTTATTTTTTCCTCCTCGTCCATATTCATGTTCTTGATCGACCTCAATAGATTTTAATTTAACTCTATTGTAATGTGCACCATGTTCATAAGTATCTTCAAACTCAAATGTATATAAATATTCAATGTCTCCACCAAGTTGATCGTCAATCCTGTATGAACCATTTTCACAATTTAATAATTTCTTTAAAAATTTTGATATTTCAAAATTTTCTTTATCTTCAATGGCAAAGTTAGAGGATATTAAATCATCATGTAAATCTTGACCTGCACCCTCCAAATATCCATCACAATGTCTGTAAAGTAAGATATTAGTTTTACCATTTTTAATTATTATGTTTGATCGTGTACTCATCTTTTATTCTCCTTTTTAGTTATAGTATTTTTTGTAGTAGTATTCCCACTCTCTATCTATTTCTTTATTTACTCCATACTTTTTAAATTCTTGCCAAGATTTAAAAAAACAATCTCTGCAATTTCCAAAGTCAGAGATAAAATCTTCAAAAGAATTAGTGTAAAGAGGGTTAATCTTTTTTGCTCTTTTATATATTTCTTTTAGTGTCATATTTTCCTTTCTATAAACAAGATATACAATAATCTTGATTAGTTCTACTTATTTCATCTGGTTTCATTAACTCTTTACAAGCCCTACAATACCCTTTTGGTGTAATTTCTTTAACATCTAGTTTCACACCTTTTGGGTCTATGTTCCATATCTTCTCGTAAATGTGATAATGAATTATTTTTTCAAGTGCCATTTCAGTTTCTTTTTTATCTGCATGGGTACACTCAAAATTTATTTTTATTTTTAGTCTTTTCATTCTATTTCTATTACCTCCTCTATTTCTGAAGATAAGACCTCTGCATCGTCCCAATTTTCATAATGCATTTTATCTATTGCCTCATCTTTATTCTTTGCCTCGACAAATTGAGTTTCTCTTATTGTCTCAACTCTAGTGACTTTATAAGTTTTCATAAAGTTGGAATTATATGATTAGTGTTAGTTGAGATTGACCCTCCATCATTTCCCTCATCGTCTTGTTGAGGTGTCAACCATATTCCATTACTCAAAAGAATTTGTATTGGTCTTGAATACCAATCCATCTCCTCTGCGTCTTCTTTAGACATATATTCTACTCTAACAATTTTTTGTCCAAGTAAAATTTTTTCTGCATTCTTATTCCAAAAATTAGTCAGTTCAGTATCTGACATTTTATCTAATGGTTTTGTTTCTTGTTTCATTATTTATCCTTTCTTTTTTTCATTGTATTCAATAAATTCTTTACAATATTCTATCATTATTCTTGTTGCTTTTTCGTATTTCATTTTTCCCTCATCCCATTTTGTATAAACCTCATTTACAAAAAAATGCATATCGTCAAGATGTGTGCAAGTTGTTTGATATATTTTTAATTTTGCCATAAAATCTTTTGGATTATTTTCTTTAAAATCTTCCCACTCTTTTTTATTCCATCCTTTAGGTATCATTATATTTTATCCTTTCTATATAATTTATTTGCTTTTATTTTTTGTTGAGTATCAAGTTGTAATTTTTTTCCCAACTTTAATAATTGTTCTGCATATTCATATGGAAAATATTTATACTTTCCATAGTCGTCTTTATCTAAAGATTTAAGTTCTATCTTTATTAAATCTCTCAATATGCATTTTTCTTTTGTACTTAACCATTGTCTCATTTTTTATTCTCCTTTTTTTGATTTGTTTTTTATATACCTATTGTAATTTAAAAACAAGGGATTATATGGGAATAAATAAGAAAGGAAAAATATGACAGAGTATGAAAAATTAGAATTATTACATAGTCAATTAGATGAGTTAATAAATGGTAATAAATTACCCATTGATGAGTTAAAAATTTTACAATTTTTTATTGAAGATATTAGAGAAAAATATTTAATTAAAAAATGACATATCCAGGTTTTTCTACCAGGAATTGTATTGAAAAATAAAAATAATATACTTACTAATGCACAGGCGAACAGGCGACCAGGTAATCACCAGCTCAACACAGCTCTTTAGCAGCTTAAAACCAGCTTAACTTTAGGTCCAGAACAGCTTAATACACAAGCGATCACAGGCGAGATTACAGGCGAATATTGACTTGTACGGAAAATTACATTATATACAACTTATGGGAGTGCCAAAACAATTAACCGAAAGACAGATGAAATTTGCAGAACTTTTAATCTACAACGAGGGTAGAAAAAGTCCAGCTGAATGTGCGCTGGAAGCAGGCTACAAAACAAGACCAAGGCAGGCTGCAAGCGAGCTGCGAAATCCTAGAATATCTCCATTAGTGGTGAAATATATTGGTGAGTTAAGAGCAGAGGTTCAGGAAAAATACGGCATAACATTTGAAAGACACTTAACAGAACTTGCAAAACTACGAGATGATTCAGCTAAAAAAGGTGCGTGGTCAGCTGCGATTAATGCTGAAGTAGCTAGAGGAAAAGCAGGTGGATTATATGTAGATCAAAAACTTGTGATGACAGGTAATCTAGATCAGTTAAGCGAAGATGAGTTACAGGCGAAGATGAGACAGATCCTGGACGATCACAAAAATTTAATTAATATTACCCCAGAAGAAGAGATAAAAGAATCAGTAATAGAATCAAACCTTGATAGTGATTCAATTCAGAAATAATTTTATTATATAATCTTCTTGGAAACTTTTTTATTAGTGCCCACTTGTTTATAACTGTTTTGTATTCCGTTAGCATTTGGTCCTTTCCTTGGTGGAAGTTGATCCCATTTTACATTAGGCATGTTCTTTGTCAACGTAGGATTAAAAATCCTGTTAAAGTTTTCTTTGTATAAATCATTGGTAGGTCTTGATCTACCATCATAACTAAATTTTTTATTTTTCATTTATTTTTTCCATGCGTATTATACACCCTTTTGGGAATACATTTCTATCACTAAATAACTCATCATTAACTTCATAGCTAGCAAAAGTTCTAACATTTTTTTTATCTTTGTTTAAAAGATATGCATGAGTTATCATCTCTGATGGCATAAATCCTAATGCTGAATGTAAATCTGCGTGCCCACTATCCCCGGTGATATCCAGCCACGTGATTTTGTAGAAGTAATATCTCTTTTTCTTAATAACAACAGATTTGTATTTTGATTTTTTAGGACTTTTGGGCATATCTATTTATACTATAAGGGAAATTTTAGGGCAAAAAAGTTTTTATAAAAACCAAAAAATCTTCCGCGCGCAGAGTGCATTTGAAATAACTAGCCAATACCAATGCTTATTTGACCTTGCCAGACCAAAAACATCAAAAAGCTAGTAATACCAACAAACTTGCCACTGTAAAATCTGCCTTGGCAGGAGCTGTGGCAGGCTATTATCTGCTAATACCAACACTTCTAATCGATTTTTAGCCTCCTTGCCGCCTTGCCGCCTTAAAAAAATTTTTTATTTTTAAAAATAAAATTACCCTAAAATTTCTCTTACACCGTGGCAGATTAGAATGATTCTAATCTTTGAACTTTTTAGTCCCGTTTGCTATGATTTTCTTTATCCCCGGTCCACTGATCTCGATCTCCGCATAGGATTTCCAAGCTCTTTTCATCAAGTTGAGCTCTAAAATGAGCGCCGACCATTGTTTAGGTGTGATTTGTTTGCTTTGTATTATTACCTTTTTCATAATTTTGTGGTGGTCTTCACTCTCGCTACTAACCACCCCTTCCCGTGGAAGATATTAACTCTGTTTATAAGTCGGTGATTTAAATATTTTTAAACTCTCCGTTTTTAATACTATTCTTTTAGGTTCTGGTGAGTTTAAAAGTTTTGTCTCTTGCAGCTCTACTCTTCTAACGGCTTCTAAATGTCCGTCCATTGTTTCAATATAAATTGGACAATCTGATATGATTGTGCCTTTTTCATTATTGGTAAACTTACCTAATATTTGTTGAAAGTCCCTGATTCTCATTTTTTTCCTCCTTTGTTTTATTTAAATGCTCATTGTATGGATCAGGCTTTGATACTTCCATACTCTGAATTCTTCTGGCGTATGTTTTAACTAAAGCATACCACTTGTCTGTCCAGATTTGTTTCATACCTGGATCTTTAGCATTGTGAACTGCATTAGCTAGATTATTCATTTTGTCCATCATCGTCTTTACTTTTTTTTCTCTGCTCATAGTATTGATTAACCCTCCTTAAAAAGTCGTGTTGATATTGTTGGAACTTAACTCCTTCTACAACAAACTCTTGATAATAATTGTCCTTACTACACATCATCACTACACCTTTATTGATAGAAGTTTTGTATACAAAATTGTGAGCCATAGCATAAGCTGCTAGCTGTAAATAATAATCCCCGATCCACTCTTCTCGCTTCGGTTTATTCGTTTGTTTAAAATCGCAAATTGCATCTTGACCCTTATGAACTGCCACCAAATCCGTAGCGCCCGCATAGAGCCCAGGATAGTACAAAGTACATTCTGTGCCATAATACTCCGTTAAATTGCATAGACCCTGCTCTATGACCCTTATAGCCATGTTATGAGCCTGTTTTCCGACGTTGGTAAGGTCTAAATACCCCTCCTTCAGGATATATTTCTCTAATATCTTGTGCATCGCCGTTCCACGATTAGCGCTTTCAGCTGTAATTTTAGCTGCCGTGTCTTCGCCCACTCGTGCCCTCCAAGCTGCAAGGCTGTCTTGCTTTTCTTGTGGTTCGGTTGCTTTTAAAATCGTCGTTACCGATGGTAATTTCCATTTACCATTATTAATATCATAGTGTCGTTGACCATCTATTAACTCCCTTTTAGTGGTAGGATAGATGTATCTATTATTGTGCTTCATTCTTCCCCTTTATAAGTTGTTTAAGTATCGTAGTTGTTGGATTAAAGTCATAATCACTATGACTACAATTAGACAGTAAAACTAATATTACCAAATATTTCAAACTCTTCTCCTTCTTCCAAAGATAGTTCTCCAAAACCAAGATCTACAAATACTTATTACAGTAAAGATAACTGCGATATGGAAACTTTCCAAAACAGTTGGGTATAATCCAAAAAATGGAAATATAAATAATTGTATCATTGTCGATAGGATTAATCCACTACCGACATCGATACACGTTTCAAATAAATTTCTCACTTCATACCTTTAATCAATGCATATCCTATTTCTTCGACGATTTTCGGGACGATAGAATTTCCCAATGCTTTAAGTCGGTGTACTCTGCCGGGTACCCCATAAGCCACTCGACCCACGTCGGGTTCAAACTCCCAGTGATTCCCTTCTGTCTTAATCGATTGGGTAGTTGAGAGTTGTGTCTCGGTTTCTCCTCGATGTGTTTCAGACTGTTTTGTCCTTTGTGATCTCTCGCCGTTGGCGTTGGCCACATCTCCACAGCTGCCGTCAAGTTGTGTTGCACGGCTGCCTTCACTCCTTTCCTCTTGATCAGAGTATCTAGTTTCTCTTGACCCGAAGCTTTCGGTGTTGGCCACATCCACTTTTTTAATCTCGGTGGACGCAATGTTGTGCCGTTCATCATCGCTTGTGCTTCTTCCTCCGTCAGTTCCCCTGCTTCGACTTTCCGTCTCATAATCATTGTCTGACCCTCCGATGCGTGTCCGAACCCCTTCGTCGTTGGTGTCGGCCACATTGATTTCGGATCTATCTGTTCTTTGCCCTCTATCAATTCTGCTAGACCTCTGCCATAACCCTTGGTCGTTCGACCTGGTTCGTTCGCTCTCGGTGTTGGAAACATTTTCTCTGGTTCCCTCTTCCATTCGATCGAGTGAAGAGCTGTCATCACGTTGTCGTACTTGATTGTTTTCAAGTGAGGTTTGATTTTCTCCCAATCCTCGATGCTCGGATGACTGAACCCTGCTTTGTCTCGTCTGAACCAATGTTCGATTGTCGTCTTTGTTATTCCTGTCTTCTCGAATAGTTCCTTGACCGATGTCTGTTCCCTCATGTAATCCACGAACTCCTGTTGTTCTGGTAAGTTCTTTCTGGTCATCATCTCGTAGTCCTTGTACTGTTCCATCAGTTCTGGATTGGATCTGATCTCCTCGACCATCACTTCGTCTGCTAGAGTTATCTGTATCCTCGCTCCCGTTGCTCGAAGATTTTTCCCCTGTAATAGTTTCGTTGCGTGCTTCAGAGAATCCTCTTTCGAATCCATTGTTGTTGGAGTTCTCCACACTCTCATATCCGTTGTCGCCGTTCCGTATTTCACTTGTTCGGCTAGACTTCCTGGTGGTACTGTGTTCCGTCCTATACTCTTCCTGTATTCTTCTCTCCTCTTCATCGCTTCTGGAGATCTCTCGTCTCTCATCGTTGCCGATGGTGTCAACCAAAGTTGCGATGAACCAGATTCTTTCTCTTCGGTGGGGAGCACCGACACCTGCAGCTGGAATATTGAACGCTTGGACTTCGTATCCTTCATCTTCCAAGTTAGTGCACACAGTTTCGAAGACCATGCCGTCTTGGATGTTAACAATGCCTCGCACGTTCTCGCCAACCACGATCCTCGGTTGGAGTGTCTTGATGATGCGAAACATCTCTGGCCAGAGATGTCGGTCGTCACTTGTTCCTTTTTGTTTGCCCGCGACCGAGAACGGTTGGCACGGGAATCCTCCTGTGACGACATCTGGAAGTTCAATTCCGTCTGCGATGAGTTTTTCTTTGGTGATTTCTCTGACATCTTCGTATACCTTTTTACCTTTCCAATGTTTATCTAATATTAATTTACTGAATTTATCGTTGTCGCAAAAAGCTACAGTTTCAAAATGTCCTGTTCTCTCTAGACCTAAACTAAATCCACCTAGACCACTAAAGAGATCTAATACCTTAAGTTTCTTTGTCATATAATATTTCTGTTTTTCCGTCGTGAATATAATAACCAGAAATTTTTCTTTTTCTTTTTCTTTTTACTTTTTCTTTCTTGCTTTCTATTCGCTTTGGTTTGTTGAATTTGTTCATAAATTTAGCTATGAAGTTCTTCATTTGCTACCTTTATTTCACCTTGATTGTTGCAAGTTTGACAGTCTGCTATAAATTCTTCTCTACCTTCTTCAAGAAGAACTCTAACATATCCATTGCCCTTACAGTTTTGACATATTTTATATGTTTGTTTTTCCATTTTTGTATCCTGTTTTTTTTGCAGCTCTTGTAGCCAAGGCTTCAATTGTTTTACTAATTGTTAGCTTTGCATCTAAAAACTTTCCATTCGATAAAAATTCTAATTTGCGATAAGTATCGATTGGTACTGATACTGATTTAAATTTTAACGGATCAGCCATTGTATTTCCTTTCTTTGATTAATAACATTATATGGGAATCTATACCAACAAATAAGTCCTTGTCAAATAATTAATTTTAATATATTGTGGGGATCTCTTCTCACACCTTTTGTTTGTGCGTTCCTTTCTTGGAGCGCATGAACATAATAAGAACGATAAAACTTTAAAACAATTCTAGGTTGTAACTTTACCTTCGTCTTTTTGAGGAATACAAGTAAATTTAGGATACAACTGTGTGTTGTTTATTTCATCTTTAGTAAAATTACCTTCTGCATATATGATCTCGTAAGATTCAGATAGTCCTGCTCTTATACAATCGTGATGATCTGGAAATACTTTTGGATAATTTTTGTTGGTGTAGCATTCTCCACTCATTGCAGAGCAGATAAACACCGTTAACATAAATTTCATCTAACGTCCTTGGCCCTTATAACGTGTTAATTTTTTTTGTAATTTTTTGTGTTTGTTTAAACTCTTCGTGCTTTTTTTACCTAGCCAAACTTTCGTAAGGCTAGGCTCACTTAAAAATAATAACCTAAAGAAGGTTATATTTAATATAAAACTTTTTAGGATATTGTCAACCCCTACCCTGGCCTTTGTAACGTGTTAATTTTTTTTGTAATTTTTTGTGTTTGTTTAAACTCTTCGTGTGAATGCCACGACGTTTTTTAGGTTTATCTCTAGGTACAAAATGTGTAAATT